>MDTF01004777.1_pt1 | contig 11271 bp, 9 predicted proteins | sample 811191 | NCBI WGS metagenome assembly MDTF01 (sample SAMN05326649, study PRJNA326480) | marine metagenome | isolation source: seawater | place: Southern Ocean | collected 2011
AGCTTTTTTCAATTTTTTAAAATTTTAGATAATTCAGTCAAATATAAATTTTTAATTTTTATTTTTTTTATAATACTTAATTCATTATTAGAAATAATTAGTATTTCAGCCTTGCTCCCCGTAATAGAATTAGTCAGTCAAAATAAAATAAGTGATATTAATAAATTTAATAATTTCTTTTTTGAGAAAATTAATCTAGGTAATAATCCATTAGTAGCACTTTCATTAATTGCTTTAGCTGTAATAATTTTAAAAAATTTAATTTTTATTTTGATAAATTTTTGGCAAATATCTTTTATTAATAAGGTTGAGTTTTCAATTTCAAAAAAACTTATTTCTAATTACATTAGTAAAGATTATAACTTCTTTTTAAAAAAAAATTCATCTGAATTTATTAGAAATTTTACCACTGAGACTAACAATATTGTTAAGGGTTTAGGTAATTTCTTTTCAATTGTCGTTGAAATTTTATTACTAATTATATTGGTTATATATCTAGTTTTAATAAATCCTAAAATAACAATAATTTTATTTTTAATATTATCTTTGATAATTTTAATTTTAAACTTTCTTACGTATAGTAAAATCAAAAAATGGAGCTACATACGTGCAGACTTAGCTGCTGAATATTTAAAAATTTTAATACAAACTTTCAGTTCTATAAAAGAAATATTTGTTTTTAAAAAAACAGAGGAGATAAAAGAATTACATAATAAAAAAAAAAAAGAAGCAATAGATGTAAACAAAAAATTTTCTTATATAAATACACTTCCAAAACCATTTGCAGAAACTTTAATATTTTCAATATTAATTTTTTTGATTATTAAATTTCACCAATCAGAAAATTTTTTTTCTTATTTCACATTGTATGCATTAGTTTTGCTAAGACTGTATCCATCTGTGAACAAAATTGTACTTAACCTACAGGCTTTTAGCTATAAATTAATATCTTTTGATATAATAAGGAGAGAATTTTCTGAAGTGAACGATGAAAAAAATAAAAATTTAACTCATTTAGATAAAAATTTTTTTAAATCAAAAATAAATATCGAAAACTTATCTTTTAAATATGGAGATCAGAACATAATAAATGATATGAGTTTTGAATTAAATGTGGGAAAAACTTATGGTATTTTTGGTACAAGTGGATCAGGTAAGAGCACTTTTTTAGATTTAATTATGGGATTAAAAAGCCCTAGTTTAGGTAGAATAAAATTTGATAATAAAGAGGTTAATAATAAAAAGTATAATTGGCTAAGTGTAATTGGGTATGTGCCGCAAAACCCTTATCTTTATGATGAAACGATTTTAAGAAATATCTGTTTTGGTATAAAAAATAGTGAAATAAATTTAGAAAAAGTCAAAGATGCATTAAAAAAATCAAACTTAGAAACTTTTATTAAAACACTGCCAGACGGTCTAAATACTTTAATCGGGGAAAGGGGTGTAAGAATATCAGGTGGACAAATGCAAAGAATAAGTTTAGCAAGGGCTTTGTACCATGATCCAAAAGTTTTAATTTTAGATGAAGTTACAAATCAGCTAGATGAGGAAACTGAAAATCAGATAATTGAAGATTTATTAACACTTAAAAAAGATAAACTAATTTTATTTGTTACCCATAAAAAAAACCTATTAAGAAACTTTGATGAGACTATAGAATTTAAAAATAAAAAATCTTATGAAAAATATAAAAGAAATACTTAAAGCTGATTTTAAAAAGTTTCCTATAAGAAATTTTCTATCAAAAAATGATAAAATGTCATTATATAATGAATATAATTTGAGTAATTTTTTTTTATTTAAAAGAAGAATAAAATTAATATTAATAAATTTTTTAAATAGAATTTCCAAAAATAAGATATATTTAAACAACTCTCGTTCATTAAAAAATGTTAAAAAAAAATACGATAAAATATCAGGCAGCTATATTCGAATGAAGGAAGATAAGGACAGCCTTTTTATTGCTGAATTAAATAATGGGTCAGTAGTAGAATGTAATGGTAATATTCATCAATACTACGCAGATATTCTAAGTAAAATAATTTATCAAACAAAATCAAAATCCTTTCTTGAAGTTGGTGCGGGAGAACTAACCTTTTTTAAGATGATAAGTGATCTATTAAAAAAAAATTTTTTTAAAGTAAATGAAACAGGTGCGCTAGATATTTCTTTTAAGAGACTATTTGTAGGGAAAAATTATTTAAAAAAAAATAAAAACAAAATTAACTATATTGTTCAAGGAAATGCAGCTCAACTACCATTTGGTGATAATTCATTTGACTTAATTTATACCTGTCATTGCCTAGAACAAGTGCCTGAATTATTTAAAGAGAGTGTAAATGAAATGCTGAGAGTTGCAAAAAAATATGTTGTTTTAATAGAACCTTCTTATGAATTAAGTAATAAAATAACAAGTAATTATATTTACTATAAGGGATATATTCAGATTAATAAAAAACTATTGAGTACTGTTAAGCAAAAATACTTTAAACGAATAAGACTTCCCCTTAGACTATATTTAAATGGTACAGAGCTAATTATTTATAAAATAAAAAATAAAAAAACTAAAAAAACTAAAGTAGAATTTATTTGTCCAAAAACTAAAAAGACTATTATCAAAAAAAATAATATTATAGGTAATGAAAATGTACAATATAAAATTCAAAATCAAATATATAAATTAGTTGATCGAAAAAATATTTAAGGCTCTTAAAGAAAATTTGCATTCACCAAACCTAGAAAACTTGTAGTTATTTAATAAAAGTAAAATAATTTATTTTTAAATAGCAGATAAGATTTATAATAAATTTAGGAATTAAAAGTTAGTTTTTAATAATTATTTCATTAATTTTCAGAAATTTATTAAAATCTTTTAGCTTAAAACTTTTATTTGAATTTGAAACTTTTACAAAATAATCTATTGATCTTTGAAGAGATTTTTCCAACCAAGAATTAGTAAATGTTTTAATAACTTTTTTTTTGGGTTTTATAAAATTACCTGTTTTACCAAATGTATCTCTTGGATAAAATATGGATAAGTTTTTTTGGTTTGCAATTAACAATCCATTCGAAAAGAAAATTTTTATTTCTTCTTCAGCAACCGTTGAGTAGGACATAAAAATCTTTAAATAAAAATTATTATCAAAAGCTATATCAATTAGCGCATTATCTATTTTTTTTGCATTTATACAGCCGAACTGATTAATCTTAATATTTTTTATATCCCCAAACAGAAACATAAAAAGACTCAAATAATGAATACCTATATTCCCAGATATTTTTTGAAATGGGGAATCAGATTTAAATCGCCAATTATTATCAAAAGATTTTTTATAGGAAATCCCACTAGTAATATTTACCTGAGCATAAATTGGTTTTCCATAGGTTTTTTTTTTAATTACTTTAGCTAAAAAAGTATAGATATCAGAGTGTAATAAATTGTGACCAAAATATATTTTTTCCCTAACTTTTTTTGTTAGGTTTTTTAAAAAATCTATTTGTTTAAAATTAGTTGGGCCTGGCTTTTCACAATATATATAAATATTATTTTTAACAAATTTTTTAATGTATTCAAAGTGTGTTTTTGTAGCTGAGCTTATAAATACAGATTTGCATTGGTACAGTTTTTTTAAATCTGAAACATATTCTAATTTTATAATTTTATTATTTTTATTTAAATTTTTTATTTTATTTTTTTTATAGCAAAAAGAATAAATTTTTTTTATAGCTTTATTTTTTGATAAACTTGAAATAATTTCATAGCTATGGTTTCGGTACCCAACAACACCAACTATTAATTTTGACATCTGATACAAGGCTCTATTGTATTTCTCTTTTGATCAAGATGTTTTTGTCTAAGGCTATCATACTCTTTTGAATTCCAGATTTCAGAAATTGTTTTATTTTTGACATTCCATTTGGATAGAGTAGATTTATAATCATAATCACAAGGATTTACCTTTCCATCTGCCCAAACAAACATTCTTGTCCATAGCTCTTGGCATGCGTGCTTTAAATCATTTTCTTCGTTATCATAGGCACTTTCCCACTCAGTGTAAGGAACAAAAGCAATTACATCTGCAATATCTTTAAACTTTTGCTCCATCTCACTTAGGGATTGAGTGTCCGAAATTTTAACACCACTTATTTTTACTATATGCTTCTCCTTGCTGTAATGTTCTTTTCTTATTTTTGCAAAAAGATTTAAATTTTTCATAATTTTTTCAAACTTTCCGTTGACCCTTATTTTTTCATAAGTTTCTTTGTCTGCTGCATCTACGGAAAAAACAATTGATTGTATATCAGTAGATAATATAGAATGAATTAATTTTTCATTAAGTAATGAAGCATTGGTATTCATTTTTAAAGCTAAGAATTTATTACTAGAATAGTTAAGCATATTTACAAATTCTTTATTTAGGGTTGGTTCGCCTCTCGAAGCTAAGGTAATTGATTCTATCTTTCCTTCAACTTGATCAATAATTTTTTTATATAAATCTAAACTCATATTACTCATAAACCCTTCGGATTTATTAGAAAATGATTTATCAGCTTGGTAGCACATTACACATCTGTAATTACATACTGAAGTAGGTTCTATCTGTAAACAAGGAGGGAATTTTCCAATTTTGTTTTTTTTCGAAAAGTGTCTATATTTATACCTATAGATCAGATATCTAGCTATATCTTTTTTTTCTATGAATTTTAATTCAAAAAACTCATACTTGTTAATTTTGAATTCATGAGAATTTACTTTTTTTTTTAATAAATCGTTACAACCTTTTAGAATTTTGTTAAATATTTCAATATCTTCTTGTGATAGATTGTCATCAAGTTCTAAACTAACTATCTTTTCTAGTAGAGGGGTATTAGTTCCACTATCCAGATTATCTGCAAAATAGGGTTTGTCAAAGAAGGACTTACTTTCTGGTTTAGAATTTATAATACTATTTTTACTCATTTTTAATATTTTATTATAATAAATTACTTATACATCACGTATAGATCATCTGGTATTTAAGAACAATATCTATTAAACGTTTACAAATCTTATATAAAAGATATCTAACATATAATTATCAAATGCGAATAACTATAGTATATTTTCTTTAAACTCTAATGTTTTCTATTAATCTTAAAACAAAACTTTTTTTTTTACCTCTAGAGGTAAAAGCAAGGGAGTTATACCCAAAGCTATATTTTGCAAGTAAAGCATTAGAAAAAAATTATTCATGTTTTATTGGAGATAAAGCAGGAATTTTTAGAGCAACAAAATATTTCAATAATGGAGTATATTTTTATAAATCAATAAATTCTATTGATACTGATCACATAGTAAAAATTAAAGAGCGTAATAATAAATATATAGTTCAAGACGAAGAGGGTGGTTTCACATTGAAATTTCCAAGCAGGTATCAAGAGGAAGTTTTAAGGAACAGAACCAGCAAAACCAATGTCAATTTAATAGATAAGTTTTTCAATTGGGGAAAATTTGATAATAGACTTTGTATAAAACATTACAAAAAAGAAAAAAATAAATTTAGCATTACAGGTGGCCTGAGGTTTGACATATCTACGAAACCAGTTGTTAAAAAATTATATAAGGATCAAATAAAAAAAATTAATGATAAATATGGAAAAGATTATATTTTAATAACAACATCTCATTTAAGCCCTAAAAAAGATTTAAAAAAAACGATAAGAAATGATTTTTATTATTCGAAAATTAAAAATAAAAAAAAACTAAAAGATAGATTAATTATTTTAAAAGAATTAGTGAAACTAAACAAAAAAACTAAAGAATTATTAATTTATCTTACAAAAAAACTTCCTAATAAAAAATTTATATTAAGACCCCATCCATCTGAAAGTGCAAAGGATTGGCAAAGTTTTTTTAAAAAAAACTCAAAAACTCTTAACAATACATCACTTGATCTAGGGAGTGAAATTAATGCATTAATATTTAATTCTAAAATATTAATTAACTCCAAATCTGCATGTGGGTTACATGCATTGATGCAAAAAAAAAAAGTTATTTCATTTGTACCAAAAAATAAAATAAAAGATGATAATAAAAGAATAGTGGATGAAACAGGTTTTCTTGCAGAAACAATGGAAAATGTGTTTTTAATTTTAACAAAAAAATTAAATAATAAGCTCATATCTAATAAAAATAAAAATTCTAAAATTATACTAGATCATATTAAAAATTTTAATAATAAACAAAATGCAGCAGAAAATATATTATATGAAGTTAACAAATTCTATAATTTTAAAAGCAACATTAGTTTATTAAAAATATTATTACTATCCCCTCTGTACACACTCTCAGATTATTTTTTTAAATTGTTCAAAAAAGGCTTTTATGATCCAAAATTATCTCAGATAGCAATAAGGACCAACCTTGAAAAGATGGGTAGTAATAGATTGAGGAAATTTGAGGTAATAAATTTTTTTAAAAATAATAATCAATTAGACAAAATAAAAATTTTATCTTTTGGTAAAAGTTGTTTTTTTATATGCAAGAAATAATTTCTACCCCAAGTAAAATTTTTAATATTAATTATGAAGAATTAGCAAAAATTGTGGAAATATGGCAATAAAATCAATTTTATTCATTAATAATTTTAGCGGAGAAATTTTTTTAAACTCTTTTAAAAATTTACCCAGAAGTATTTTTGAGCTCATTCTGCCCTAAATAATAATGCCCAAATTCAAATTTTTAAATAATAGTTAAGCCACCATCTACAACTATATTAGATCCAGTTACGCATGATGATGCATCAGAGACTAAAAAATCTATTAAGTCATTAAATTCATTTTTTTTGCTAACCTTTACATAAGGTTTTTCAGAATATTTTATTAAATAATTTAAAACATAATCAGAAAATGTATATAAGGGAGACAATAATTGAATTTTTAATAATTGTTAAAAATTGCTCCTTTTTTAATAAATACCTTTTTTATACTTTCTTTATTGATTTCAGGGTAAATAAAAAAATCTTGAACTAAGATATAGCCATTAGCTGTTGATACAATAAATGTTCCATTCTTATTGACTTTCATAATTTTCCCTGGCTTTTGGATTAAATATTTATTTTTTAAAATTTTAACTTTATTAATAAAAACATTTTTATTATATACTCTAGCTTGGGCAACGTTGTAGGGTTTGGCTCTTATTCTTACTAGAGCCTCTATTTCTGCAGATGTTTTTTTCCAGTCTATGAAATCAAAGTCATTCATTTTTCCATAATAAGAACCACCTTGCTTTTGTTTTTTTGCTTTAATCTTATCATTTAGTATTTTATCAAAATTTTCTTTAAATAATAAGTATCCGTATCTCATTGCTCTATTATAGAGCTCATAACCTGTTTCATTTTTTTTAATTAAATATTTTTTTTGAGCATAAATATCACCCCCATCTATTGTGTCGTTAATTTTATGAATGGTTACACCAAAAACTTTTTCTAATTTTAGCAAACCCCATGCTGTAGGAGTAGGACCGCGGTAAAATGGTAATATACTAGGATGAATATTAATTGTTGCCACTTTAGGTGATGACCATACTCTTTTTTTAATAATCCCCCTGAAATATGATGAAATTATTAAATCAGGTTTATTTGATCTTATTAAATCTTCCAGGTCTTTATTAATACTTTTACTAACAATTGTTTTGATATTATTTTCAATGCAAAAATCTTTAATATTAATACCACTCAAAGCATAATCTTGTGTTAAATCATAAGTAATTACCAGTGATATATTTATATTTTTTTTTTTCTTTAAAAAATTAAGAATATCAATGGTTATTTTTTGACAACCAAGTAAAATTATATTTTTCATTTAATTTTATTAATCATTTTAACAATACGCGTCAAGCCATTTCCATCAATCAATTTTTTACAACGATTTGACATTTTCTCTCTTAATGGTTGATTGTAAATTAATTCTATTAACGATTTTCTAAATAAATTTCTGTTTATTTGCATTAAATTAGATCCCAATATCACACATTTTTTATCTGAAAGTTTTTTTATACTTTTAAGTTGATGCATATACTGTGGTAAACTTATCGTAGGTATTCCTAGCGCACAAGACTCAAACAAAGTAAGGCCACCAGAGCATATTGAAATATCAGATCCTGCAAAAATTTTTGAATAATTTTTAGGAGATTTATAAAAATACAACCTATTTAAAAAACTTTTTTGAAATTTAAGTCTTAATTTTTTAATTATTTTATCATATTGAAAATCTGAAACGATTATTCTAAATTTAGTATTTTTTGGAAATAGATCAATATTCTTTAAAACAAAACTTAAAAAGTCTCTCTTATCATACCCACCAAAAGAAATAAATACATTCTTAATTTTACTTCTAATTTTTATTTTACTTTTATTCTCAACATTTAAAATTAAATATTTGTATCCAAGCAATACATTCTTATTTTTTTTTACATCTGAAAAAATTGCATTAACGGCTAGGTTACAATATTTTCTGCCTGAGCCATAATCATCAAAAGATAGTACTTTACTTTGAGTTTTAATTTTTTTAATAAACCTTTCAGTTGTTTTTAATCGATCAAGAATTATTAAATCAGGTTTGAATTTTAAAATATATTTAATTTCTTCATGTGAATTATTTTTTTTAATATTAAAAGTCTTAAAATTAAAAAGTTTTTTTTTTAAAATTTTTTTGCCAAATAAATATATGGAGTCGTCTCTAGTTAGAAATAAAATTTCTTTTTTTTTATAAATTTTTTTTTTAATAAGTTCATTTGCCAAACTTAAACATCTAAATATATGACCAGTGCCTACTTCTGGTGCAGTGCCAGCATCACATCTGAATAATATTTTGGGCATTATTAGGAAGATCTTCTAAAAATTTTAGCACTATTTTCAGAATTTCTTATACCTAAAAATTCTTCTCCAAAAATATTTTTGATTTTTTTTGATTGTACAACTATTTCTTTTAACATAGCTGGTTCTGCTGAAAGAGAGTGATCTGGACCTTCTTGATTTCTTGTTAGGGTAAAATGTTTTTCAACTATACTTGAACCAGCAGCTATAGCGTATTGAATTAATAAATTTCCTAGTGAATGATCAGAGAATCCAACTGGTCCATTAAAAATTTTTTTTAAATATTTTATGGTTGCGAGATTTCCATTTTCTTCTTCTAGTGGATAGGAAGAAATACAATGCATTATTGCTAATTCAGCCTCTTCACTGGATGTTTTTTTTTCCAATATAGTATTCAGTGCTTTTTCAAGCTCTTCTTTATTTGTCATGCCGGTAGACATAATTAAAGGTTTTTTTGTAGAAGAAACTTTAGAGAGTAATTTTGTATTTACTGTATCAAAACTTGCAATTTTGTAAGCTGGGCAATGAAGCTCTTCTAATAAATCAACCGATTCATCATCAAAGGGAGTGCTAAATAATGTAAACTTTAAATCTTTAGCCAGATCAAATAATTCCCTGTGTTCACCTTGAGTCAATTCACATTTTTTTAAAATCTCGTATACTGGGTTATCTTTTGCAACTCTTTTATCAGTTATATATGTTTGTAATTTTGCTGAACTTGCCCCACATTTTTGTGCAGTTTTAATTAAATCAATTGCAGTATGAAGATTTCCATTATGATTTATACCAATCTCTGCGATAATAAATACCGGGCTATTATCTCCAATTTCATTATCATTTATTGAAAATTTATCTTTATAAAAATTTAATTTTTCTACCATGCGGTAAATCCTCCATCAATAACCAATGTATGACCATTTATATAGCTCGCTTTTTTAGATAACAAGAATAATATTGGCCAAACTATTTCATGTGCGTAAGCCATTCTATTTAGTGGACATCTATATGAATAGTTTTTTTGAAAGTTTTTCCCCTGTGGTTTTTTTTCATTTAAAATACCACCAGGTGCAACAGCATTAATTCTTAGATTGACACCATCATAAGAAGAATTAGTTGCAAAATATTTGGTTATCTGAATGATTGCAGCTTTTGTGGCTCCATATATTTCTGAGTTCCTTCTATTACAATCGGTATATATTCTGGGATCAGGACTAACCAATCCATAATGAGATGCTACATTAATTATAGATCCAAATTTATTATTTTTTTTTAAAAATTTAGCATAAATTTTAATGCAATTAAGGGCTCCCTTAATATTAACATCTGTAACTAAATCTAACTCTTTTTTTGTTCTATTTTTCCAACTAGAAAAAACACTTACAGCTGCATTATTTATTAAATAGTTGATTTCATGGTATTTTTTTAAACCTAATGTAAAACTTTTTTTTAACAATTTCTGATCAGTAATATCTGTTCTAATAAAAATATAATTATTTTTTTCCCACTTCTTATTTTTTGAAATTTTTATAATTTCTTTAAAGTCTAAATCTAACCCAATAATCTTCCCTCCCAAACCAATTATTGTCTCACATAGCGATATTCCTAGTTGGCCGTTAACACCCGTTATCAAAAAAACTTTATTTTTTATATCAGTTTCAAACATTGAATTTTAAATACTCTTTATAATCTTTCTTTTTTTAGAGATAATTAATATCTATTCACCTTCAAGACAACATTATAATTAATTTTACCCCTTATTGGAAACTCTATACTGCTTAATAAATTTCGGTCAATAATAACAATCTTATTTTTTAAGTATAAATATAGTATTTATCGCACACAAAAGCTCAGCTTTTGACTACAAAGGGATGTGAGCCGCAACACACAAATGTTATTCATCTAATAAATATTAGCATCATTTTTTAGCAGATAGTCACTAAATTTAACTCCTAAAAACCCGAAGCAACCTGTTACAATTATTTTTTTTTTTTAAATTAAACAGTTTTGAGCTATAAGTCATAGAATAATTTTACACGATATATTGATAAATAAAATGATAAAAGATGATTATTTAATAAAGTTAGAAGAGACCACATTAAACTATTTAAGTTCAGTAGTAAAACCTGTGATCTTAGAGTTTGGTGTTAGGCACGGCCAATCAACTGAATTTTTTTTAAATATTTGCGAAAAAAATAATGGATTTTTATACTCAGTAGATATAGATAATAGCTCCAAGAAATTTGATTCTGAAAAATGGAAATTTATACATGGTAGAGATGATAACTTTAAATTAGTAGAAAGTTATATACCAAAAAAAATTGACTTAATTTACATTGATAGTTTTCATGATGCAGAACATGTGGCAAAAATTTTTTTTCATTATTACCCATTTTTAAAGGATAATGGTTGCTTA
>MDTF01012647.1_pt1 | contig 11267 bp, 13 predicted proteins | sample 811191 | NCBI WGS metagenome assembly MDTF01 (sample SAMN05326649, study PRJNA326480) | marine metagenome | isolation source: seawater | place: Southern Ocean | collected 2011
AATACATTTTCAAAGCAGTCTATTGCTTTTTCATCTTCACCTAAATCTTTAAGCACAGTACCTAGATTATGTTGTGAGGGTAAATAATTAGGGTCAATTTCGATTGCTTTTTCATAACAGATCATGGATTTTTCTAGATTCCCCGATAATTGTAACATTGCCCCTAGATTAAAATGAGCTATAGCTAAACTAGGGTTAATCTTAATTGCTTCTTCGTAACAATTTATTGCTTTAAGATTCTTTCCTATTGACTGTAAAGCAAGACCAAGATGGTTATGCACATTAGACTCATTCGGAGTTATCTTTAATACTTCATTATAAAGATTAATAGCTACATTAAATTTTTTTTGCTTATGATTTTCAAGAGCCAGCGAAAGCATTTCTTTTGGAGACATAATTTCTATAAATTATTTTTTTTTAATATATCTTTGATTTTTTTAATCACTTTATGTACCATTATATTGGACATTTCAGGATAGAGAGGTAAACAAAAAATTCCTTTAGATCTCTTTTCTGAATTTTGTAATTCTTTGTTTTTACTACCCAATTTCTTATAAGCTTTCATTAAATGAATGGGGTAGGGATATATGACACGAGTCTCAATATTATTCTTTTTAAGTAGCTTAATTATATGAGAAGCATTTTTATGATAAACAGTAAATAAGTGATAAACATGTTTGTTATATTTATTTTCATTTGGCAATATTAAGTTTGTCAATTTTAGTTCTTTCAAATAAATTTTTGCTATTTGCCTCCGTCGATTAATAAAACTACCAACTTTTTTTAATTTAAAGTTTAATATTGAAGCTTGAATTTCGTCTAGTCTAGAATTAATACCATCTTCATTGGCATAATATTTATCTTTAAATTTATTTTTAATATTCACTGTTTCAATTCCATAAAATCTAATTCTTTTAATTTTTTTATAAAATTCATAATTTTGTGTAAAAATAAAACCTCCATCTCCGTAGGCACCCAAGATTTTTGTGGGGTAAAAAGAAAAACAGCCAAACGTGCCAAAAGTTCCAACAAATTTATCTTTATACTTTGCACCCTGTGCTTGAGCACAATCCTCTATAATATGAATTTTATATTTTTTTGATATCTTTAATATTTCATCCATATCTGCTGATTGACCATATAAATGTACAGGAATTATAGCTTTAGTTTTTTTAGTAATAGCTTCGTTAAGTTTTTTTATTTTGATTAAAAAATCATCGTTATTAATATCGACTAACACTGGTTTAGCTCCCGAACTTATAATTGCTGATATAGTTGGAATTGCGGTGTTAGCAGCCGTTATAACCTCGTCCCCATTTTTAATATCTAGAGCTTTTAACGCTATTAAAAGAGCATCTGTTCCACTGCCTACAGCAACGCCGTATTTAGAGTTATATTTTGAGGTAAATGTTTTTTCAAATAACTCCAGATTCTTTCCAAAAAAAATCGAGCCAGAACTTATAGATTTATCAATTAGATTTAATAAAATCTTTTTATTTTTGATATATTCTTTTTGATATGACCAAAATTTAAGCATTCACAATTTTCTTCATTTTATTTATATTCATAGATACATTAAAATTCAAACCGGAATTTTTTAACTTTTTAAGATTAATACCTTCAATATTTGGATTATACTTTTTTGCAAAATTATAAACACTCTGTGTTTTGCCACCAATGTTGATTATACCTTTGTGACTGTAAAAGAGTGGTAATATTTTAGCCACCTCTTCATGAAAGATAAAATTTGTTTTCATATTCTTAAAAGCTTTTTTATGAATAAATGGTTTTTCAGTCATACAAATTCGTAATATAAGTGAATCGGGGTACATTTGAACAGCACACTCTCCACCAAGTTTTGACCAAGCGTAGTTATTTATTGGTTTCAAATTGGCTTCCTCTGAATAGTTTCCTTTGCTTCCTGGATAGACATAGCCTGTAGAAAAATAAATTAATTTAACTTTGTATTTTTCACAAATTTGCACCAAGTTACAGGTACCAATTATATTAATTGTTACACTTAGAGATATGTTTTTTTGATGTGTTTCCATTGGCCTTGATAATGCTGCACAATGAATAACTAGATTTGGTTTATTTTTTTTAAAGTACCTTTCAATAGATTTTATATCGGTAATATTAAAATCACTTTTTTTTGGATAAAGGTAATTCTTATTTTTATAGATTTTTTTAAAGACTCTTCCAAATCTACCATTTGAACCAGTAAATAATATCTTATTATAATTCAACATGTGCAATCCATTTACCTTTTTCTAAAAATTTTTTTTCTTTATCAAAAATTTCTTTTTTGTGATTCCAGGCAAAAAGAAAAGCAATGTCAGGATAATTTTGATGAAAATAATCCATTGGTTTTATAGGGATATGTTTACCAGGTGAGAATTTACCAACTTTTTCTGGTGTAGTGTCACAAATAAAATCAATAATCTCTGTTCCAATATTACAATAGTTCAATATAGTAGTGCTTTTTGATGTTGCTGCATATCCGCAAATTTTTTTATCATTTTCTTTAAATTTTAATAATCTATTCCTAAGATCATTTTTTGAGTTTTCACAATTTTTTTTAAATTGAAAACAAGAGGAGATATTATCTAAATTATCTTTTTTTTCTTTATCTATAAAATAATTAACATTTGTTTTAATTTCATAAATATTTTTTCTTGCACAGACATACCTAAGTGAACCACCATGTGTTTCTTGTTTTACAACATCTACTAATTCCATTTCAAACAATAAACAAATTTTTTGCACGGAACTAGCTGAAAAAATAAATATATGTTCATCATAAATTTGATCATAGGATGTTTTTTCAAACATTGAGCCCAGGTAAGGCTCTTCAAATATAAAAAGACCCTTCTTGTTTAAGCACTTATTAACGGATTTAAATAAATCTACTAAGTCTGGTATGTGACAAATAACATTAGCCGCGCAAATAACATCGGTCTCATTGTGAAATTTTTTTTCATCCATAATTGTCTCCTGATTAAAAAATTCATTTCTGGAGTTAATGCCACATTTTAGCGCTTCATCTGAAACATTTAAAGATGGTTCAAATCCAATGGCTTCAACACCTGAATTCTTAAAGTTTTTTAAAAAGGTTCCATCATTTGAGCCTATTTCAATTATTTTTTTTAGATTGGTTCCATAATTTTGATTAATCCATTGCGAATAATCTTTAAAGTGCGAAACCATATGTTTAGAACTGCTTGTAAAAAAAGGATAGTTTTTGTTAAACATTATTTCAGGTTTTGGATGATCTATTAATTGAAACAAAGAAAGTTTTTCATTAAATCCAACTTCCATTTTAAAAAAAAACTCTTTTTCAAATTTATCTTTATCTAGAAAGCCATTAGCTATAGGCATGTCACCAAAGGACATTATCGAAGCTAAGTTTTCTGATGTAACTTTACACTTTTTCATTTTAAATAAGTAAATAATTTCAGAGTATTGTCTATATCCTTTTGAAGGTCTGCATTTAACTTTAAACCATATTCCCTGATTTTTGTATCATCTACATGATATGAAAGTTGATTCATAATTTCAGATTTAACCAACTTAACTTTTATTGCTTTTTTTCTTTTTTTAATTTTTTCTAGTATTTGATTGACTGTAAAATTTCCTGATAAGGCATTAAAAATATCATTTTTAAAAAAGTTTTTTTCTATACAAAATTTAAAAACTTTAAATGAGTCTCTTAATGATAGATATGGTCTATATTGATTTAGTGCAGTTTTATATACGGTAATATTTTGATTTAATGCTGCATTGAGACAGAACTTATTAACGGCTGTATGGAATCTTATCCCTTTAGAGTGACCTGCAATGGTTCCAAATCTAAAAGTTGTATATAAAATCTTCTTTGTATTCTTTAAGATATTTTCTTCAATTAATTTTATTTTTGCATAAGGTGATTGTGGTTTTAGATATTTTTTTTCACATTTTTCATCTACCAACTCTGCTTGCTTGCCATACACGCTTGTAGACGAAAGGTGTATAAGTTTTATTTTATTTTTCTTACAGAAATCAACGACAACATTCATGCAGTCTAGGTTATTTTTATACATCTCTTTTTCTTTGCCAAAACTTTTCTCTGCATTTGTCATTGAAGCACAATGAATTAGATAGTCAGCGTCTTTAAATTTATCAAGTGAGTTTTTTTTACTCACATCAACTTGAAAAAAAGATAAATTATTTTTTTTATTGATATTAAAAAGAGAACAATGCCTATTAGACTCTAAATTATCTATTAAAATTGTTTTTTTTATTTTTGGAATCAAATACATTCTTTCAGCTAAATATGACCCGATATGCCCACAAGCACCTGTAATAATTAATTTCATTTATTGTTTTTTATCATTTTAATAAATTCATCATACTTTTCTATATAATCATTAAATTCATATTCTCTATCACAAAAGACCATGATTACTGCATTTTTAGTTTTAAATGATAATTTACACCAGGTTAATGGTTTTAATAAAATTCCTTTACCTTTTTTAGAATCAAGGACTATCATTTTATTATTTTTTTTATCAACAAAAGAAAGTTCTATTTTTCCTTGAACGGGAAGTAGAAATTGAGAACATTTTTTATGCGCATGATTGCCACGCACAAATCCTTTGTTGCCATAAATCAAGAAAATTCTTTTAGGCCTAAAAGGAATGTCCTTATTTAATGATATAGGTATTAGTGTACCACTTTTTTTTTTAAATATTTCAAATGAAGAAAAAGTCATAATAGTCAACTATAATTTAATTTTGTTTAAATTGCATGTATAAGCATAAATTGATGAAAAATAAACTTATTAAAGACTTATGTATAATAATTGTATCATTTAAGTCTAAAAGTAAAATTCTTAAACTTATTCAAAAAATAGATAAATCAATTTCAGTAATTATTGTTGAAAACTCTCAAGATAAGGGTTTGAAACAATTGATAGAAAAAAAATACAAAAATATAAAAGTAATAATTCCTAAATATAACAATGGATTTGCCTGTTCACTGAATTTGGCTGTAAAAAAAACTAATAAAAAGTACATAATGTATTTGGATACCGATATTGATGTAACTAACACTCAAATTGTTAAACTTTTAAGCAAAGCAAAAGAGCTTAAAAATTTTGGAGCGATAACGCCAAAATTATACAAACAAAACTATAAAGATCTAATTATAAATAATAATAAAATTAAAGGACTAACAGAGGTGTCATTTAATACAGGATGTTTAATGTTAATGAGAAAAAGTATAATGAAAAAAATGAATTACTTCGATGATAATTATTTTTTATATTTTGAGGAAACAGACTATTACAAAAGATGTAAAGATAATAATTTACCCATATTTATGTATGATAAGATTACTATTAAGCATGAAGGTGGCTCATCAATTGAAAAAAATTTAAAAGATGAATATAGAAAGATAAGAAATTGGCATTACTGTTGGTCAAAATTTTATTATTATAAAAAACATTACGGGTATTTAAAGGGACTTACAAAAACATTCCCAAATTTATTAAGATCAATTAAAAATATTATTTATAGCTTTTTAATTTTTGATTTTCGAAGCATCTCATATCATTATGTTGAAATTGAAGGTCTTTTTTCTGCTTATCTAAATTTAAAAGCTTTTTATAGAATTAAAAAAGAAAATTTAATTTAATAAACTTAATAATTTCTTCAAAGATATTCCATCACTATCTTTTTTTGAAATTATTGGTTTTTTACATGGCCAAGCTATATTTAAATCTTTATCTTTCCAATTGATACTTATCTCATGATTTTTTGACCTATAATTTGTGCAGCTGTAAATAACATAGTTTTCTTTGCCAAGGGTATAAAAGCCATGTGCAAATCCTGGTGGTATATAAATTGATTTAAAATTTTTTTCACTCAATTTTATTAAAAATTTTTTTTTAAATGTTTTTGAATTTTTTCTCAAATCAACAACAACATCTAATATTTCACCTTTTATGACAGAAACATATTTTCCTTGAGCTTTTCTGGTTTGTAAATGCATTCCTCTCAATACATTTTTTTTAGAAAAGGACATGACCTTAAAAGGAAATTTTTTTTTAATTTCTTTTTCTATAATTAGTTCTCTAAAATACCCCCTGTTATCTAAGAAGTTTAAATCTTGAACTACTTTTAGATCTTTAAACTCTGTATCTATAATTTTCATTATTTTAATAATTTTTTGAGATAAGTGCTGTACTCACAATTTCCATAAAATTTTATTGAGTCTCTAATTTCTTTTTTTTTAATCCATTTATTTCTGTATGCAATTTCTTCTATGCAGGCAATTTTTAAACCTTGTCTATTTTCTATCGCTGAAACAAATGCGCTGGTCTTGTAAAAGTCATCGATAGTTCCAGTATCAAGCCATGCTGCCCCTCTACCCATTAAATCACCCTCTAATTCTCCCAGTTTTTTATACTTAGAGATTAAATCAATTATTTCTATCTCACCTCTCTTAGAAGGTTTCAGTTTTTTTGAAAATTTAATCACTTTATTATCAAAAAAATATAAACCTGTTACTGCTAGATCTGAGACAAATTTTTTTGGTTTTTCAATTAATTTAGTGATTTTATTTTTTTTATTTAGTTTTGCTACACCATAATTCTCTGGTTTTTTAACCTTATGAAGTAATATTTTAGCACCTTTTTTTAGTTGAGTTAATTGAATTAGTTTTTTTGAAAGGTTTTGACCATAAAAAAAATTGTCACCTAATATTAAGGCCACATTGTCATTCTTGATAAATTTTTCACCTAAAATAAAAGCATCAGGTAGGCCTCTTGGCTTACTTTGTTCAGCATATGTAATATTGATACCTAAATTTTTACCATCCGGAATAATCTTTTTATATTGGTCTAATTGGCCCTTGTTAACAATTATTAATATATCTTTAATTTTTGAAAGCATAAGTATTGATAAAGGATAAAAGATTAGTGGCTTATCATAAATTGGTAATAATTGTTTATTCACAGCTTTTGTTAACGGGCTCATTCTTGTACCCATACCACCCGCTAAAATAATTCCTTTTTTAACCATTATATTTTTCCAATTCTTTTTATAATATCAATTTTTGATATTGATTTGTAGTACTCATCATTCTGCAAATACCACAAAAATGTTTTTTCTAAGCCTTCTTTAAAATTCATTTTAGGTTTCCATTTTAACATGGATTTTATTTTTTTGCTATTTAGAGCGTATCTTATATCGTGTCCCGGTCTGTCTTTAATAAATTTAATTTTAACATTTGAGCCTATCTTAATTTTTTCTTTAGCAATCTTTATTAAAGATTTACAAATATCTAAATTATTCAAATTTCTATTTGATCCAATATTATAAAACTCACCAACCTTTCCTTTTTGATAAACTTTAAATAATGCTTCACAATGATCTTTTACATAAATCCACTCTCTTGAGTTTTTTCCATTTCCATAAATAGGTAAACTTTTATTATTAAGTATATTGTAAATCATTTTTGGAATTAATTTTTCAGGGTGTTGTTTGGGCCCATAGTTATTTGAACAATTAGTTACAATTGCAGGAATTTTATAAGTTCTTACATAGGATGAAACTAGATGGTCAGAAGAAGCTTTGCTTGCCGCATAAGGAGAGCTAGGCTTGTAGGGAAAATTTTCATCAGACCTTCCTTTTAATATATCACCATAGACTTCATCAGTTGATATGTGAATTAATCTAGTGTTTTTATTTTTCTTTGAGTAATCTCTAAAAATTTCAAGTAAATTAAAAACCCCCAAGATATTACTATTAATAAAGCTCTCAGGACTATCAATTGATCGATCAACGTGAGTTTCGGCAGCTAAATTAAAAATACAGGTGGGTTTATATTTAAAAATAATGTTATTAAGTTTTAATTTATCATTAAGGTCGCATTTTATAAATTCATAATTCTTATTTTTTAGAAACTCATTAGTATTATAAAAATTGGAAGAGTATGTAATTTTGTCAATATTTATCACTTTAAATTGCTTATGAATTAGTAGTTCAATGAGATTGCTTCCAATAAAACCTAGACCCCCAGTTACAATAATAGTATGCATAATTTTTTTTATATTAATAGATATAGTAAGTATATAGTAGTTTTATCTATCATGTCTTTAAGCTTAAATAATTTAACATTTATAATTGTTACGTTCAAAAGTGAACATATAATTCATGAATGTATCAATTCTCTACCGATAGATTCTAATATAATTGTTGTTGAAAATTCTATGGATGAAAAATTCAAGAATAATTTAGAAAAACAATACCCTAAAATTGAAGTTTACGTTCAAGAGAATATGGGAATGGGGTCAGCAAATAATAAAGGAATAAAATTATGTAAAACTGACTATGCCTTTGTTATAAATCCAGACGTTAAATTTGAAAGCAATGCAATTGATGAAATAATTGAATTTACAAAAAAAAAAAAAGATTATGCTATATTAGCACCCATTTCTGACGATATTAACTATCCTAATTATACCATTAAAAATAAAACCCTAATAGACAGCGAACTTGATTATCTAGATGTAGATTCTGTTGATGGGTTTGCAATGTTGCTTAACAAGCGTATGTTCAAAGAAGATTTTTATTTTGATGAAAATTTTTTTTTATATTTAGAGAATGATGATTTATGTCTTAGGAAAAAAAATGAAAATAAAAAAATTTATGTTATTAAAAAAGCAAAAATTAATCACTTAGGTGGAAAGTCGCCATCCTCTTTTTATGCTAAAGAAATTGAGTATTCTAGAAATTGGCATTGGATGTGGTCAAAATTTTATTTTAATAAAAAACATTTTGGTTATTTAAATGCTTTTACAAAATCATTATCAATATTATTTTTTTCTGTAATTAAGTTTTTCTATTACTCCATGATAAAAAACAAGCACAAACAAATGATTTATAAAATGAGATTTTTAGGTTTGTTTAATTCTCTATTAGGTAAAAAATCTTGGTATAGACCAAATATCTAGAGTTTTTAGTGACCTGGAAATTCAACTAAATTTTCAACTTTATAATTTTTTTTAATTAAACTTTCACATCCACCCAAATCAAAAAGATTAATAACAAAAACAAAAGCAGCAACTTTCCCCCCCGACAACTCTACAAGTTTAGCTGCGGCTTCAGCTGTACCACCAGTTGCTATAAGATCGTCAACAATTAAGACAGAGTCATTTTTATCTATAGAATCTTTGTGAACCTCAATAGTGGCTTTTCCATACTCTAATTCAAAATCAACTGAATGAGTTTCAGCAGGTAATTTATTTTTTTTTCTAAGCATTATAAAAGGCTTTTTAAGTAAGTAAGAAACTGCAGATGCAAAAACAAATCCCCTAGATTCTATAGCTGCGATTTTGTCTATTTTGTATTTTTTTGATCTTTCGATTATTTGATCTATAGATTCTGCAAAAGCCATTTCATCTTTAATTAGAGTGGTAATATCTCTAAACAAAATGCCTTTTTTAGGATAGTCGGATATTGACCTAATATAATCTTTTAAATTCATAATAATAATATATTTATATCTTTAATAAAATATATCTATGGATAAATTATTCATTGCTGCGATTAAAGAAGAGACTATTGGTATGGATTATTTTAACCATATTGGTGTGGGAAAAATAAATGCCACCTATAATACTCTTAAGTTAATTAACTTTCACAAGCCTAAAATCATTATCAACTATGGAACTGCTGGAGCAGTTGACGCTAAATTAAATGGAATTATAGAATGTACAAAATTTTATCAAAGAGATATGGATGTTAGAGATTTAAATTTTAAACTTGGAGAAACACCATATGATAATATTAATGAAATTATAACCTCTGAGGTTGGTCATTCTTGTGGTTCTGGAGATAATTTTGTAAATCAAAAAATTGACATGAAGGTTGATGTTGTTGATATGGAGGCTTATGCAATAGCCAAAGTGTGCAAACTTGAAAATATTGAATTTAGATGTTTTAAGTATATCTCTGATAAAGCTGATGAAAATGCAAAAGATGATTGGAAGACAAATCTAGAATTAGGAGCAAAAATGTTCTCTAATTATATTGATAATAAATACTAATTCATACAGAATATAACTACTTAAAATATTTGCCATAAATGTATTAATCCTTTAAATAGCTACTAACTTTTAAATAAATTAGAAATTATTAGGGATAATTTTATGACTAAAGTAGGTGAACATATAACTTTAGACATTATTGGTACTACTCAAGAGTATGACCCATCTGTATTTGAGAGCGTGATACATAAAATTGCAAAAGCTGCTGAAGTAACAATTCTTGAAATTTCTAAATACAAATTTGAACCACAAGGTTTCACTATTCTAGCATTGTTGGCCGAAAGTCATATTAGTTTTCATACTTTCCCAGAAAAAGGAATTATAAGTTTTGATTTTTTTACATGTGGAAAAGTTAGTCCATTAATAGCTTTAGATATTGTTAAAAAAGAATTTAAGCACAAAAGAATAGTTAAAAAAGAATTTAATAGAGATTCAAAATCTTTATACCATGATATTTATAGTTCCCCAGGATTACAAAAATCTTACGTCGTAAATGAAGTCTTAGAAGATTTTAAATCTAAAGTAGGTCAGCATATAGAAATACTAGATTTAGAACAATTCGGTAAATCTCTTTTTATAGACAATGAGATTCAAGTAGCTACAAATGATGAGGTTTTATATAGCTCAACCTTTGTTAATGCGGCTTTAAAATTAAATAAAGACATGGGCACAGCAGCAATAATTGGTGGAGGAGACGGAGGCGTTGCTCGTGAATGTATGGCCAAAGGTTTTGATTTTATCGATTGGTATGAACTAGACCCTGAAGTTGTTGAAGTATGTAACAAGCATTTAGGAAGTATTGGAAATAAATCTACTGAAAAAAATTCAGTTAGATGTATTTGGGGTGATGCTTTTGAAAGTATAAAGTCTGTTGAAGATGACAAGTATGATAAAATTTTTGTTGATCTTAATGATGATCAATTTTGCATAGATCTTGCAGCAAAAAATATGGATTCTTTAATTAGAATATTAAAACCTAATGGTGTGATTACAGCTCAGGTTGGTAGCCAAGACAAAAAACCAGAGCAAGTTGCAAAATGGTTGGACGTTTTCAACAAAAATTTTGGCAATACGACTTTAGATAGAGTTTATATACCAAGTTTTGACTGTTCTTGGAATTTTTCTTCCTCAATAAATCATTAAATTTTTCTTTTTTAATTATTAAATTTGTGAAATA
>MDTF01015836.1_pt1 | contig 11265 bp, 9 predicted proteins | sample 811191 | NCBI WGS metagenome assembly MDTF01 (sample SAMN05326649, study PRJNA326480) | marine metagenome | isolation source: seawater | place: Southern Ocean | collected 2011
CCTCTTTATAAAATTTATCAACAAAAATTATTAGACTTAAATGCATGTGATTTTGGTGATTTAATTTTACATGTTGTCAAAATTTTGGAAAGAAATTTAGATATAAGAGAAATATATTCAAATAATTTCAAATACATATTAGTAGATGAATATCAAGATACAAACTATATTCAAAGTAGATGGCTATACTTGTTATCAGAAAAACATAAGAATATATGCTGTGTTGGTGATGATGATCAATCTATTTATAGTTGGCGTGGAGCAGAAATTAAAAATTTTTTAGAATTTGACCAGGTTTATGAAAAATCGAAAGTAATACGGCTAGAAGAAAACTACCGGTCGTCTCAAAATATTTTATCTGTTGCTTCTAACCTTATTGCTAACAATCAAAACAGAGTTGGAAAAACCTTAAAAACGACAATGGAAGAAGGTGATCTGGTTAAACTCAACTGTTTCAAAAATGGTAAAGATGAAGCAATAGGAATTTCTGATGAAATTGAAAAAAAACTAAAAAAAAAATATTCTTTAAATAATATTGCAATTCTAGTTAGGGCTATTTTTCAAACTAGAGAATTTGAAGAACGTTTTTTAAAAATTGGAATACCTTATAGAATTTTAGGTGGAACTAAATTTTATGAAAGGGCAGAAATTAAAGATTGTGTTGCTTATTTAAGATTGATTCATCAGCCAAAAGATGATTTAGCTTTTGGTAGAATAGTAAACAACCCTAAGAGATCTATCGGAGAAAGTACTATTAAACTAATACATGAATTCTCAAAAGAAAATTCTATAAGTTTAGAAATAGCATCAAAAACTTTAATTCAAAAAAATTTGATTAAACCCAAAACAAAAATGGGCCTTAGTTCATTTTTATTTCTAATAGACAAATGGAGAAATGACATAAATATAAAAAAAATTAATCATGTTAAATTATTACAGTTAGTGCTGGATGAATCAGGATATTCAGCAATGCTTAAAAATAAAAAAGATGTTGATAATGAAAGTAGACTTGAAAATATTAAGGAGCTTTTGAGTGCAATGAAAGAATTCGATGGTTTAGAAAGTTTTTTAGAACATGTGGCTTTAGCAACATCAATTGATCAAGACTGGGACGGAGAAAAAATTAATATGATGACTATGCATGGATCAAAAGGTCTTGAGTTTGATGCAATTTTTCTTCCAGGCTGGGAAGAGGGTCTATTTCCTCATCAAAAATCTATTGAAGAAAAAGGCCAAAACGGTCTAGAAGAAGAAAGAAGATTGGCATACGTAGGTATAACTAGAGCCAAAAAAAAAGCAATAATATCATTCGCTATGAATAGGTTTTATCAGGGAAATTGGATTGACAGTATGGCCTCTAGGTTTATAGAGGAATTACCAGAAAAATTTTTAGAAAAAAATTCATTTTTTGATGATGCCAAAGATGATGAAAATGATTTTGAATTTAATCAAGATTTTGAAATTGACGAAGGAACTAGAAGTCCAGGATGGATTAGATATCAAAAAAGAATTAAATGATTAAAAATAGAATTGCAAAGTTAAAAAAAATAATAAAGATTAATAATTTAGACGGTTATATAATACCAAAAAATGATGCTTATTTTTCTGAATACTCCTCTCCAGATAGATTAAAAATACTTACTAACTTTAGTGGCTCCGCAGGTTTTGCTGTAATCTTAAAAAAAGAAAATTACTTATTTGTTGACGGGAGATATACAATTCAGGCACAGATACAGTCTAGCAAATATTTTAAGATTATGGAAGTGCCTAAATTTTCCACTAAAGATATGTTAAAAAAAACAAAAAAAAAACTATTATTAGGTTTTGATCCACAATTATTTACAAATTTAAGTCTAAAAAAAAAATTTGCTGAAAATTTTAATTTATTACCTATTACTGAAAATTTAGTAGACAAAATCTATAAAAATTATTCAAAAAAACCTATTTCTCTATTTTATAGTTTAAATGAAAAAATTTCTGGTGAAGGCATAAATTCTAAAATAAATAAATTAGTGAAAATAATGAAATCTAAAGATATTGATAATATTTTTATAAGTGCTTCAGAAAATGTTGCATGGCTATTAAATATACGAGGCAAAGATAATCCATATAGTCCAATACCAAATTGTAAGATTATTTTAACAAATACAAAAAAGATATTTTTTTTCTCTTCATTAAAAAAAATTAATATAATTAAAAAACAAAGTAATTATAAAAAAATAAATTTTTATAATTATCTAGATTTTTCAAAAATAATTAATAGATTAAAAGGAGCTAACTTTATTATAGATTCATCAACTTGCTCAATCTCTAATGAAAACCTTATAAGAACATTGTTTAATATTAAAATTGACATAGATCCATGCTATATTTTAAAATCTATTAAAAATAAATTTGAGTTAAACGGTATGATTGACTCACATATTGAAGATGGTCTTGCATTAACTAAATTTATCTACTGGTTAAAAAAAATAAACAAAAAAAAAATAACAGAAGTTGATGCCCAAAATAAACTAGAAAAATTTAGAAAACGTAGTAAAAAGTATTTATTTCCTAGCTTTAATACGATTGCAGGTGCGGGCTCAAATGGTGCAATAATTCACTATAGAGCAACAACAAAAACAGCAAAAATTATTAGAAAAAATGACATATTTTTATGTGATTCTGGAGGTCAGTATAAATATGGAACAACTGATGTAACAAGAACAATTTGCTTTTCAACCCAGAAAGAATCGATCAAAGATATTTTTACTAAAGTCTTAAAAGGCCACATAGCTGTTGCTCAAACAGATTTAAATCTCGACAAAACTGGAAAACAGATTGATGTGCGTGCCAGAAAATTTCTAAAAGAAAGTGGCTTGGACTACCCACATGGAACCGGACATGGTGTGGGTTTTTTTTTAAATGTACATGAGGGTCCACAATCGATATCTAAATACAATTCTATTCCAATTAAAAAAGGAATGATTTTAAGCAATGAACCTGGCTTTTATAAAAAAGGAAAATTTGGAATTAGAATAGAAAACTTAGTTTTTGTTGATAAAATTAAAGATAAGTTATTTTTTGAAAATTTAACTTTAGCCCCAATTGAAAAAGATTTAATAAATTTTAAACTATTAAATAAAAATGAAAAAGATTATTTATTTAAATATCATTTAAAAATTTACACCACATATTCAAAATTTTTAAACCTGGGTGAAAGAAAGTGGTTAGCCAGTCTTATTTAACATTTTAATCCACTCTTGTTGATTTATTACTTGAATACCTAATTCTTTAGCTATGTTAACTTTTTTAATAGTCGGTTTTTCACCTGCAATTAAATAATCAAGTTTCTTATTAACATTACTAATTATTTTACCAGCGTTTTTTTCAATTAAAGATTTAGCTTCAGCTCGGCTAATTCCATATAGCTTTCCAGTAAGCATAAAAGTTTTATTTTTTAACAATCCATTATTATTAATCGATATTACATTTGCTATAGTAAGATTCTTATTCAATTCAAATAAAACATTCAAATTTGTTTTGTTTAAAAAAAATTTTTTAATCGATTGGATTTGAGTTGGACCAATTCCATCAATATTTGATAAATTATCAATATTTTTTATTTCAGTTAATTTCATAAAATTTAATGATGATTTTAGATGTCTAGCTATTAATTTTGCATTTTCTTGTCCAATATGTCTTATCCCTAATGAATAAATAAACCTTTCTAGTGAAATTTTTTTTTTTGCTCTATTGAAAATTTTAAGTTTATTACAGATAACTTTCCCCATCCTTCAAGTTTTTCTATTTTGCTATAATCTAAATTAAAAATATTATGTGGTAATTTAATTAGTTTTAAATTCCAAAAATTTTCTACAATTTTTTTTCCAAGCCCATCTATATTAAAAGCTTCTTTAGAAACAAAATGTTTCATTTTTTCTATTGCAATTTTTTCACACTCATATCCTTCACTTGTACATCTTCTTACTGCATCTTGTCTTTTTGTAGTTTCGTTAAAATCTTTTATTGTTTTGTTACCACAAGAGGGGCAATTTAATGGGAAAATAAATTTTTTAGAGTTCTTCTCTCTTTTTTTTAGATCAACAGAAATTACGTGTGGTATTACATCTCCTGCTCTTTCTACTGTTACTGTGTCACCTATTCTTATATCTTTTCTAATTATTTCATCTTGATTGTGTAGTGTTGCATTAGAGACAACTACACCGCCAATATTGACTGGTTTTATTTTTGCAACTGGTGTGAGCGCACCCGTTCTACCTAGCTGTATTTCAATATTTAGTATCTGAGAGATTGAACTATTTGCAGAAAATTTATGAGCTATAGCCCATCTTGGTGAGTTCGCAGCAAAACCTAACCTTTTTTGTAAATCAAAATTATTAATTTTATAAACAACTCCATCTATATCAAAAGGTAACTCTTTTCTTTTTTCTTCTAGGTTTTTATGATTATGAACCAAATTTTTTACATTAGTTATTTTCTTATTAAAAGGGTTTGTTTTAAATCCCCATAATTTAAGGTATTTTAAAAAATCTGTTTGATTATCTATCTGCATATTTTTCACATATCCATGCGTATAGGCAATAAATTTAAGTGGAATCTTGCTTGTTACTGTTGGGTCCTTCTGCCTTAATGATCCGGAAGCAGCATTTCTAGGATTAGCAAACTTATCGTTTATTTTTTTAAAGTCATTATTTTCGATAAATACCTCACCTCTTATATCAATTTCTTCTGGAAAATTTTTGTGATTAATTAACGTTGGTATATCTTTTATTGTTTTTAAATTTTCTGTAATATCTTCGCCCTCCGTCCCGTCTCCTCGTGATAATCCTTTAATAAATTGCCCGTTTTCGTAAATCAGAGAAGCAGATATGCCATCTATTTTTGGTTCTGCACTATATTCAATATTGGTTGATCCAATCATGCTTAAAAAATTTAATGTTTTTTTTTCGAAAGTAATAAGATCTTGTTCATTAAATGCATTTCCCAGGGAGAGCATTGGAATTTTATGCTTAACTTTTGTAAAATTTTTTGATGGTTTAAAGCCAACAGTTATAGCTGGTGAATTTTTGTTTTTTAAAAATCTATACTTATTCTCTAAACTAAGTATTTCTTTTTTTAGTAAATCATACTCCTGATCAGAAATCGATGGATTATTTTTATCGTAGTAATGTAAATTATATTCTTGAATTAATTTAATTTTTTTTAAATAATTTTTTTTAATTAAATTATTTTTCATGTTACTCAAAAAGTTTTTTAAATTTTTTAATAATACCCTTCTTTTTTTTATTATTTTTTATAAGTATAGGATTTTTATATTCTTTGTTAAATATTTTATAAGATTTTTTATACCATTCGCTTGAGAGATAGTTGTAACCAAGTAAGTTTGCATATTTTTTAGACTCACTCGTTAATCCTATACGATAATGTATTTCAACTAATCGATGTATGGCTTCTTCTGTGTAAATAGTTGTATCATATTTTTCTAAAATATTTTTAAATCTATTAATAGCTGCTATCCATTTTTCTTTTTTTATATAATGTCTGCCCAAATACATTTCTTTTGAAGCCAATATATCATTAATTAAACCAAGTTTAAATTTTGAGTCTAACGCAAAATCAGTATTGGGATAATTAAGTATTACAAATTCAAAGTTTGTTTTTGCTACAAGTAGTGGTTCTAAATCTTTTTTTTCATCAGTAATTGTTTCGTAGTAGCACATTGCCAATAGATAATATGCATATGCCATTCTTTTATCCTTTGGATAAGTTTCTATATATCTTTCTAAGTTAAATATTGATTCTGAATAATAATCTTGAACATAATAAGAATATGCTGCCATTAAAGCAGATTTAGGGGCCCAATCTGATTGTGGGAATAATAGTTCCGACTCTAGAAACTTTTTTGCTGCATAATAATTATCACCCTTTTTTAGATTATCCATTGCATCATTATATGATGCTAGCATTTCTAATTCTTGATCTACTTCTTTAATTAAGGAAATTTCTTTTTCATTATTAGAGCAAGATTGTAAATTAAAAAGAATTAATAATAATGTTAATTTATATAAAAATTTCATTGAACCATCTAATTAATATAGTAAAAAAAAATTATGCGATAGACTTTAATTGGCCTCTATTAATAAAGGCATGTGGAAGGTTTTTTTCTTTAATTTCTATTAATGAAAAATTTTCTTTATTTTCAAAAACTTTTCTAAGTAGTTGATTTGTAAGTTTGTGTCCACCTTGTGAGCAGATAATTTTACCTATTATCTTATATCCTGTTAAATAAAGATCACCCATACAATCTAAAATTTTATGATTAACAAATTCTTTATTATTTCTAAGACCTTCTTTATTTAAAACTTTATTTTCTTTAACAACAATTGCATTTTCAAGGCTTCCACCTTTTGCTAATCCCATAGATTTTAATTTTTTCACATCTTCAAACAGACAAAAGGTCCTAGAATTATAAATCTCTGTTAAATCTGATTCATAAACATTTATTAAATTTCTTTGGTCACCTATAAGATCATTTTCATACTTCAGTTCAAAATCAATATCTAAGCTGATTTTATTTGGTTCAATTGAGATTGATTTTTTTCCATCTTTAAACTCAATTTTTTTTTCAATCTTAATAATTTTAATCGGTGTATTGCTAATTTTTATGCCAGCATTAGTAATTGCTTCAACAAATACTTTTGCTGATCCGTCTAAAATTGGCACTTCTTGATTGTCAATTTCAATTAAGGCGTTATCAATGCCCATTCCATAAAATGCTCCCATTAAATGTTCGATAGTTGAAACACTTGCTCCAGATTCATTTGAAATGGTTGTACAAAAGATGGCGCTGCTTACATTGAATACATCAGGGAAAACTAAATTGTCTTCTTTTATATCTACTCTTTTAAAAATTATTCCAGTATTAGGTGCTGCAGGCTTAATAGTAATTTTAGAATTTATTCCACTGTGAAGTCCAACACCTTCTAACGATATATTTTTATTTATTGTTTTTTGATTTAAAACAGACATTACAAATCTTATAATTTTTAAGTGAAAAATAAGAAAAACAAGAAATGTTACAGGAAAATACTGAATTAACTAAAAAAATGAAAAAGTTTTTCAAAAAAACCTACTTTTAATTGTTTTTTTGGCACCACAACAACTTCACGTTTATTGATACCCTGGCTTACTTTAGCGGCAGATTCACAAATTCCTAAATTAGTTTCTTCAATTAAATTAATAACCTTTGAAAAAGAAATTTTTTCCTTAAATTCATTGTCTAGTATTTTTGAACCATCACCCATTAAAACCATTTTAAATTGCTCAATTTCGTATGGGTTTTGATTTAATTTAATAGATTTATCACATAATTCTAAAATTTCTTCTACTCTAGCAAATATTATATTTTGGATCAGATCAAGAGATAGTTTATTTTCATCTAAAAAATTTTGATCCTTGTCAAAATATAATTTAACCTTCTCGGCTTTTATCAAGTCTATTTTTAGTATTTCTGAAATATCTTTAGTAATATGATTACCACCAACCGGTATGGTGTTAAAAAATCTTATAATATTTTTATTATAATAGATAATTGAAGTTTTGTTAAATCCCATATCAATAAAAGCTATATTTTCATCAGCTGCAAAATTATTTCTATAATTTAAAGATTTAGCATAGCTAGAAAAAGAAATTTGATTAATTAAAACATTGAATTTAGCAAACAATTTTTTTAATTCATCAACAATTTTTTTTGGCAAACATATGAAAATAATATCAACACATAAAATGTTGCAAACAACTTCCGTAGATAAAAAATCATAGTCTATTTTATCAATTTTATAATTTTGAACTATAATATGAATTATTTTATCATTTTGATAGTTTCTTAAAATTTGTTGTTTTGCATCTTGAATTAAAAATTGTACATCTTCTTTTTTAAGTTTTGAGCCATCAAAATTTTTAGATAATGAAAGACTAACAGAAAAAAATTCTGGGCTATCAATCATTAAATCTATTTTATCTAAATATTCATTCGATTTTTTCTCTATCGTTAAAATAATTTCTTCCATAATAGATTCGGCATTTGATAAGTTAAAATTTTTATTTGTAAAATTTGAAATGCAGCTTTTTTTAATTTGAAAAGAGTTTTCTTGTTCAGTTTTGTTAAAAGCTCCCACTCTAATATAGGAAGATCCCAAGTCAAAATATACATCAAATTTTTTATTATTCATTTGTAACAACCAAGTGTTTTGGAATTCTTAAATCAAGAGTTTTATTATTAGCAAAATAATCATCATTTATAATTTGATGTGCAATTTTTAAAACTTTAGATAATTCTTTTTCAGGTAATTTTATTAAAATATCCTCGACTGTCAAAACATCCCATCTATTAGAAGGATAATAAAATATTGATTTAAAATCACTAAATCTAAAATTAGATTTATCTATAATTTTTTTGAATAATAAAAATTTTTGCTCATCAAACTTACCGAAAAAAAATGGTAATATTTCATTCTTGTTTTCCCTAATAATGAGTTTACCATTTGAGCCAATTAAATAAGAATTATGACCCTGTATTTGTGCTAGTAATTTTACTGGTTCTAATTCTACTTTAATATGCTTGGGATAAATTTTTTGCACCTTATAACTTTCTACTGAGTTATAATTGGATATGATCCTTTTAACATTATTTTTGTTAACTGAAAAAATATTTTTAAATAACAATTGATTTAATCTTTCTTTAATCTCTAAATTTTTTGATTCTGAAAGGCCAATTACTTCAATTGACTCAATTTTTGTTGAAAACATTTTTTGATTTTCAATTGATTTATGACTAATTGTGCATAAAAAAATAAAAAATATTAAGTATACGAATATCTTGTTTTTTTTATCTATTGATTGATGCATCTTTTAATGTCCATTCAATCAATTTTATAAAGCTTATTCCTGCATGTCTGGCAATTTCTGGAACTAATGAAAGTTTTGTCATACCTGGTTGAGTATTAATTTCTAATAAATAAAATTTTCCATTATAAAGTTTAAAATCAGATCTTGTTAAACCTCGACATCCAATTTTAGTATGAGCTTTAAATGCAGTGTCTGTTACTTTCTTTAGATCTTTTTTACTTAAATCTACTGGAATTATATGTTCCGTTTTTGCTTTAGGATTATATTTTGCCTCATAATCATAAAATTTTCTTTTAGGTCTTAGCTCTATAGTACCTAGTTTTTTTTTACCCATTATTGCAACTTGAATTTCTCTTCCTGGAATAAATTCTTCAATTAGAATTTCTTTATAAAAGCTTAATATTTTTAATTTTTTTAAGATATTTTTTTTATTACATATATAAACATGAACACTAGAACCTTCATTAATAGGTTTAATTACTACTGGGAATTTTAATTTTTTTTGAATTTTTTTGATAATATTTTTAGTATTTTTTTTATATATAAATTTAATGTATTTTGGTGTTAATATTTTATTTTGTATAAATATTTTTTTTGAAATCTCTTTATCCATTGCGATTGACGATGAAATTACACCTGAATGTGTATAAGGAACTCTCTGGGTTTCTAATATTGTTTGAATATAACCATCTTCACCAAATTGTCCGTGCAGAGCATTAAATATAACATCTGGTTTTTGTGATTTTATATTTGTTAATAAGTTATTATCTGGTTCACAAATTATTACTTTATATTTGTTTATTTTTAGTTCTTTAGCTACTTCTTTGCCAGTTTCCAAGCTTATTAATCTTTCTTTTGAAATTCCACCACAAAGAACTAAAACTTTTTTTGTCATATTTACTCTAATATTTTTATTTCTTTTTCTAATTTTATTCCTGTTTTTTTTTCAACACTCTTAGAAACAAAGTCTATCAATTTTTTCATATCATTGAAACTGGCATTATTTTTATTTACAAAAAAATTACAATGTTTTTTTGAAATATGAGCATCACCAAAATTTATATCTAATGATACAGACTCCTTTATAAGCTCCCAAACTTTTTTTTTTGTTTGTTTAATTGGATTTTTAAATGTACTACCGCTTGTCTTTATTTTAGTTGGTTGAGCACTATCTTTGACAGTTTTTAATTTTTTCATCTCTTGATCAATTTTTTTTTTATCTTTTTTGTATCCCTTAAAAGAAGCACTTAAAAAAATTAAATCCTCTGATAAGTTATTATTTCTGTATTCAAATACAATTTTATTTGATGGAATTGTAATTACTCTCCCAACCCTATCAATTGCCTGAACAGAAACTAATATGTCTTTAAATTCTCTATTAAAACAACCTGCGTTCATTCTTAAACCGCCACCTATTGTTCCAGGTATACATGACAAAAATTCTAATCCTCCGATTTCATTATCACTTGCGAATTCTGATAATTTTTTATCATTACAGGCACTACCTGCAACAATAATATTATTTGGTAGTAATGAAATATTAGAAAAACTTTTACCTAATTTAATAACTATACCGTTAAAAGTATTATTACTAATAAGGGTATTTGAGCCAGCACCTAGTGCATATATTTTTTCTTTTAAACCAAATTTTTTTAAAAATTCAACTAAATTTTTAAGAGATTCTGGTTTAAAGTAAACTTTTGTTTTGCCTCCAATATTAAACCAGTTATTTTTTTTTAGATCATAATCAAAATGAAACTCGTTATTTGCTGCATTTGAAAATTTTTTTATTTCTTCTATTAACATTATATCAATTTTGGCAATTCTTTCATCCAGTTTGAAATTGATCCAGCGCCCATTCCAATAACTATTTTTTTTCCATAAATATTATTTTTTACAAATTTTGCTAGTTGATACTGGTCTTTAACTAAAAACAATTTAACTTTAGAGTTTTTTATAATATCCTTTGCAAAATCATTATAATTAAAACCTAATTTTAATTTTTCTCCCGCAGCATATATTGGACATAAAATCACAGAGTCTGCTTTTTTAAATGATAAACTAAACTCCTTTTTTAAATCTTTTAATCTAGATATTCTGTGAGGTTGAAACACACAAATTATTTCTTCTTTTTTATAAACAGCCCTCACACCATTTAATACTTCTTTTATTTCTGTTGGATGATGAGCATAATCATCATAAAAGTTGGTTTCACGATAAGTAAATATTTTATTGAATCTTCTCTGCACACCTTTAAATTCTTTTAATCCTTGTTTAATAGTTTCTTTTGGAATTCCAATTGTTGTTGCTACTGCTGCTGCTGCCGTAGAATTTCTGATATTGTGTACTCCTAAA
>MDTF01017632.1_pt1 | contig 11265 bp, 5 predicted proteins | sample 811191 | NCBI WGS metagenome assembly MDTF01 (sample SAMN05326649, study PRJNA326480) | marine metagenome | isolation source: seawater | place: Southern Ocean | collected 2011
CCGCTATCACGATGCCCGCGAAGAGCTCGCTGTTCACGGTATAAGTACCTCGGCAGTAAAAATCGATATCGCCGAAATGATGGCCAGAAAAGATAAAATTGTCGGTCAGTTGACTGGGGGCATCGGGCAACTGTTTAAAGCTAACGGTGTGTCTGGGCTTTTCGGTACCGGCAAGCTGTTGGCCAATCGGCAAGTAGAATACACCGATCACGATGGAAAAGTGAGCCTGCTGGATGCTGCCCATGTGATATTGGCTACCGGTTCGTTGCCGATCGATATCCCGGTGGCGCCAGTCGATGATAAATTGATTGTAGATTCGACCGGCGCGCTAGAAATAGCCAGCGTACCGAAACGACTCGGGGTGATTGGCGCCGGTGTGATTGGCTTAGAGTTGGGCTCGGTATGGAGTCGCTTAGGTTCCGAAGTGGTATTGCTCGAGGCGCTCGAGGACTTTTTAGCCATTATGGACAAGGCGATAGCCCGAGAGACCAAAAAGATTTTCACCAAGCAGGGATTGGACATACGTCTCGGCGCTCGCGTCGTCGGTACCCAAGTCAAGGGTAAGAAGGTGCATGTCACCTACCAATCAAAAGATGGCTCTGAGCAGGTCGAAATATTTGATAAATTGATCGTCTGCGTAGGTCGTAAAGCGTTTACTGACGGCGTGTTGGCAGCCGACAGTGGCGTCCAGTTGGACGAGCGGGGGACCGTTGCGGTCAATCAACAGTGCGAAACGAGCGTCCCAGGCGTCTATGCGGTGGGCGATTTAGTGCGCGGCCCGATGCTTGCCCACAAGGGTTCTGAAGAGGGTGTGATGGTGGCTGAGCGGATCGCGGGGCATAGCGCGCAAATGAATTACGATATCGTACCCAACGTCATCTACACCCACCCAGAAGTAGCCTCGGTGGGCTTGACCGAAGAACAGGTCAAGGCGTCGGGCGATCCCTATAACGTCGGAACATTCCCGTTCGCTGCGAGCGGCAGAGCATTGGCTGCGAATGATACTGACGGTATGGTTAAGATCATTGCCCACGCCGATAGCGATCGTATTTTGGGCTGTCACATCGTCGGGCCCAGCGCCGCTGACCTAGTGCAACAAGTGGCTATTGCCATGGAGTTTGGCTCCAGTTCAGAGGACCTTGGCATGACTGTATTTGGTCATCCGACGCTGTCTGAAACCGTCCGCGAGGCCGCATTGGCGGTCAATGGTAATGCGATTCATAAGGCTAACCGCAAGCGTAAGTAAGCCACGCAAAAATCACCGTCCCGCCGCCCCTCGGGCAGCGGGAATTCACGCTAACGTTCAATCAACAGGAATTAAAGTATGAACCTGCACGAATATCAGGGAAAGCAGTTATTTGCTGAGTACGGGCTACCGGTCTCACAAGGCGTTGCTGCCGAGACGGTTCAGGAGGCGATTGCCGCCGCCGATATTATTGGCGGTGACCGCTGGGTGGTAAAGGCTCAGGTGCACGCTGGCGGTCGCGGCAAGGCCGGTGGGGTCAAGTTGGTCTCATCGAAAGCTGAAATCGAAGAATTTGCACGCGGCTGGTTGGGCAAGAACTTGATCACTTATCAAACTGATGCTGCGGGTCAACCCGTCAGTCGAATATTGGTGGAGACCTGCACCGATATTGCCAGAGAGTTGTATCTAGGCGCGGTGGTAGATCGAGCGACGCGCAGGGTAGTTTTCATGGCATCTACCGAGGGCGGTGTCGAGATTGAGAAAGTCGCCGAGGAAACACCGGACAAGATTCTTAAGGCGGTGATCGACCCGATGACCGGAGCACAGCCCTATCAGGCTCGCGAGTTGGCGTTTAAACTCGGCTTAGAAGGCGTTCAAATCAAACAGTTTGTCGGTATTTTTATGGGTTTGGCAAAAATGTTTGTGGAGCGCGATTTAGCGCTTTTGGAAATCAACCCACTGGTCATTACCAGTGAGGGCAATATGCACTGTCTGGATGCAAAATTGGTCATCGACAGTAATGCAATGTATCGCCAACCGGCACTTAAAGAAATGCATGACCCTTCGCAGGACGACGCTAGAGAGGCGCATGCCGCGGCATGGGATCTCAATTATGTGGCGTTAGATGGCAGTATTGGTTGCATGGTTAACGGCGCTGGGTTGGCGATGGGCACCATGGATATCGTGCAATTGCACGGTGGATCGCCGGCTAACTTTCTCGATGTAGGGGGCGGTGCGACTAAAGAGCGTGTGGTTGAGGCGTTTAAAATTATCCTCTCAGATGATAAGGTCAAGGCGGTATTGATCAATATCTTTGGTGGTATTGTGCGCTGCGATCTGATCGCCGATGGCGTGATTGGAGCGGTGCAAGAAGTCGGAGTTGAGGTTCCCGTAGTGGTGCGCCTCGAGGGTAACAATGCCGATCTGGGTACACAAAAATTGGCCGAATCCGGTCTCGATATTATTGCCGCAACCAGCCTGTCGGATGCAGCGAAACAAGTGGTTAAAGCGGCGGGGGGCAACTGAGCATGGCGATTTTAATCAACAGTGATACCAAGGTAATTTGTCAGGGTTTTACCGGCGGTCAGGGCACCTTTCACTCGCAACAGGCGATTGATTACGGAACTAAAATGGTCGGTGGAGTGACTCCTGGAAAGGGCGGCTCTGTGCACCTTGGGTTGCCGGTATTTAATACCGTTGCCGAGGCTGTGTCGGCCACCGCAGCCGAGGCGTCGGTGATCTATGTACCCGCACCATTTTGTAAAGATTCGATACTTGAAGCGGCGAATGCGGGTATTCAATTGATCGTCTGCATTACTGAGGGAATTCCAACCCTCGATATGTTGGAGTGCAAGGTCGCCTGTGACCAGTTGGGCGTGCGCTTAGTCGGTCCTAACTGTCCTGGGGTGATCACTCCAGGAGCCTGCAAAATTGGCATTATGCCGGGTCATATTCACCTGCCTGGCAAGGTAGGTATTGTCTCCCGTTCGGGTACCTTGACCTATGAAGCGGTCAAGCAGACGACCGATTACGGGTTTGGTCAGTCGACCTGCGTCGGTATTGGTGGTGACCCTATACCGGGCTCCAGTTTTATCGATATTTTACAGCTGTTTGAGGATGACCCCCAGACTGAGGCGATTGTTATGATCGGCGAAATTGGTGGAACTGCGGAAGAGGAGGCGGCCGCGTTTATTAAAGCCCATGTCAGCAAGCCTGTGGTGTCTTACATTGCCGGAGTCACAGCGCCGGCAGGTAAACGGATGGGCCATGCCGGGGCGATTATTTCCGGCGGTAAGGGCACTGCGGACGAAAAGTTTGCAGCGCTTCAGGACGCCGGCGTAAAAACTGTGCGCAGCCTTGCTGATATCGGCGAGGGGTTGAAGCAAGTGACCGGTTGGTAATGGCCATAAAGCCCTCAATAGAATTAAAAAACGGCCTACGGGCCGTTTTTTAATGGATTGATCGTTGCCGATCGGTTCGCTAAGGGCTACACCCTCTCGTTAATGAAAATCACGCGAGCGAATTTCGGTTTCATAGAGTAGCTCACTGCAGTCGGTGAGTTGTTGGGCTATCACGTGTACTACGCTGCCTTCGGTTTCGATAACACCTTTCACCATCAGTAGCTGGGCTTTTAGCAACGCTTGGCGGCAGCGCTGTTGCACACTCTTCCAAACCACTATGTTGCTGTTGCCAGTTTCGTCTTCCAAGGTCAGAAAAATGACCCCGGAGTCGGTGCCCGGTCGTTGGCGACCGGTGACAATCCCGGCAATACGCACAAAGCGTCGATGCCCGAGTGCGGCGAGATCGGCGTGCCTTTTACAGCGCTCAAAACGAGGGAATCGTTCCCGTAGTATTTGCATTGGATGACGGCCCAGCGTCACCCCAGTAGTGCTGTAGTCAGCGCGCAATCGCTGTATTTCGTCGAGTGGTGTAAAGCGCGACTCCCCTGGGTCTGTCGAGTGAGGGATAGTTGTTGTCAGGCTGTTCGAATGACTTTTGTTTGTCGGGTCTACTGGGGCTGCGTCTAACAGTGGCCTTTGATCCTCTGTGGCGAGTATTTGCCAGTGGGCTTGGCGACGATGGCTGGTTAGGCTATCGAGGGCTCCAGCTGAGCCGAGCAATGTCATGTTGGAGGTCGATATAGAACCCCGCCTAGCGATATCTTCAATGTTGGAAAATAGCCGCGGTTGACCGTTCTCCGGGCCATGGCGCGCGCTTACAATTTGTCGGGCTGTGGTCTGTGCTAGGCCCTTTATCAGTCGAAAACCGAGTCTAAGGGTCGGTTCCTCGGGGGCGTTGCAAGACTCTAAAGTGTGCTGCCAATCACTCTGATTGACATCGATTGGCGCGACCTTAATACCATGGCGGCGAGCATCCTGAAGTAGCTGCGAGGGACTATAAAAGCCCATCGGTTGACTATTCAGCAAGGCGCAGTAAAAGGCCGCTGGATAATGGCATTTTAACCATGCCGAGACGTAGGCGAGTAGTGCAAAGCTCGCCGAGTGCGACTCTGGAAAGCCGTATACACCAAAGCCTTGAATTTGCTGGTAGAGGCGCTGTGCAAAATCCATAGAATAACCACGGCTCAACATTCCCTCGATCAGTTTATCTTCAAAACCACTGAGTTGACTGTCTTTACCCCAACTGGCCATGGCTCGGCGTAACTGATCCGCCTCGCCGCCAGAAAAACCGGCGGCGACCATTGCTAGGCGAATGACCTGTTCCTGAAACACGGGTATACCCAAGGTGCGTTCGAGGACGGCTTGAATTTCTGGATTGGGATAATCGACCGCTTCCAGGCCCTGTCGGCGACGTAGGTAGGGATGCACCATGCCACCCTGTATCGGGCCGGGTCGCACGATGGCGATCTCGATAACGAGATCGTAAAAACAACGGGGTTTTAACCGCGGCAGCATGGCCATTTGCGCGCGCGATTCGATCTGAAAAACACCGACACTGTCTGCATTGCAGAGCATGTCATAGGTTGCTTTGTCGTCTCTGGGTATCGACTGCATGGACAGTTTTTTCCCCTGATGATTTTCGATCAAGGCCAGACAGCGGCGGATTGCGGAGAGCATGCCGAGCGCCAAAATGTCTATTTTTAGTAATCCCAGAGCCTCGATATCTTGCTTGTCCCACTGAATGATCGTGCGTTCCGGCATGCTGGCATTTTCGACCGGTACCAGCGTGCTGATTGGACTGTCGGTGATGATAAAGCCGCCGACATGTTGCGATAGATGTCGCGGTGTACCGATAATTTCTTGTAGCAGTCGAAAAAAATAGTTCGACAGGCGACCACTGGCGTCGATTCGTTGCTCTTTAAAACGTTGGTTTAGATCGTCACGTCGGTCCCACCAAGACATCGAGCTGCTAAGTTGTTCGATAAAAAGCGCGTCGAGTCCAAGCGCTTTACCAACGTCGCGCACGGCACTGCGGGGTTTATAGGTGATCACAGTGGCCGCGATCGCCGCGCGCTCGCGGGTATATTTTTTATAGATATATTGAATCACCTCCTCGCGTCGCTCGTGTTCAAAATCGACATCGATATCGGGTGGTTCGTTGCGTTCTCTGGAGATGAATCGTTCGAATAACAGTGATATTTGGTCGGGAGATACCTCGGTGATAAATAAGCAATAACAGACGATCGAATTGGCTGCAGAGCCGCGTCCCTGGCAGAGAATATTACTACCTCGAGCAAAATCAACGATATCATGAACGGTTAAAAAATAGCATTCATAGCGTAGTTCAGCGATGATCTTTAACTCGTATTCGATCTGCGTAAGTACTTGGTTGCTGGCTCCATTCGGCCAGCGCTTGTGGATGCCAGCCTCGACCAAATCGCGCAGTTGTTGGTTGGGAGTGAGGTGTGATGGCACGACTTCGGTGGGGTATTCATAGCGTAATTCATCGAGTGTAAAATGACAGCGCTGGGCTATTTTCAGGGTCTCGACTAATAGCGCTGGGGGGTAGAGTTTTTTTAAGTGTGGCAAGCTTCGCAAACGTCGCTCGGCATTGGCAAAGCGTCGTACGCCGAGCTCCATGACCGAACAGTTATAGCGAATCGCGGTGAGGGTATCCTGTAGGGCACGGCATTGCTTGGCATGCATATGTACATCACCACAGGCTACCATGGGGATTTGCCACAGCGCGGAGAGGTTGCGTCGGTAACAATAATTTTCTGTATCGCGACCACTGAGCAGATGTTCGACGCCGATCCACAGGCGGCCACTAAACCACTGGGTTAAATTTTGTGCTAACGGGTTGTCGCAATCTGTGAGTCCTGAGGGTAACCAAACGATCAGTCCAGAGCGCAAGTTGTGCTGTAGATCGGACCACCGGATGTTGTACTCCCCCTTGCTGCTACGCCTGCGCGCCAGAGTGATCAGTGCCGAGAGCTCGGAATAGGATTGACGATTGGTGACCAGCGCGATCAGGCGTTGACCATCGAGTTTGAATTCACTGCCGATAATTAACTGTAAACCATACTCTTGAGCGGCTACGTGGGCTTTAACAATACCAGCTAAAGAGCATTCGTCGGTTAGAGCCAAGGCACGGTAGCCAAGGGCACTGGCGGTTTTGATCAAGTCGGCGGGGTGTGAAGCACCGCGTAAAAAACTGTAGTGGCTAACACAGTGTAGTTCAGCGTAATTCATCACTTTAGCTTAGCACAAAGACTGTATAGATATACAGTCTTTGTGCTAAGCTAAACATGCGCGAGTTAACGGGCTATCCGAATGCGTTTATTTTAAGCGGTGATATATATCGGCTCAGCAACGCTCATTGCACTGGCGCGCTATTCGCGGGTCAGAGATTGAGCGACTTGCTGCTGCATTGTTACTAACGTGCTACGGCAGTAGTACTAAAGCGTTACTGCAGGCCGACGGCTTTGAAAATCTTTTCACGTCGTTCTTCTAGCGGTTGTCGTATAGCCTCGGGTATACCTCCGATGGTTACCCATATTACAAAGCTCTCGAGCACCATAGCGCGGTGGTTGGAACTTTTGGTGGCGCTTCCCAAGCCCTTTTTAAGGCGCTCAAGCTGCAGGCGCATACGCTCTTGACTGCAGTTTTTTGGCGATTCAATGCCGAGTAGTATTTCATTCTCTAGGGCCAACTGTTGAAGTTGTGTAATACCGCTTTGATTGATTTGTGGGCTGCTGCTCTGGCTCAGTTGTTCGAGACGTGTATCGAGGAGGAGGCGCGATTGTGCGGAGCACTCGAGCGTATTGATGGCCTCCCGAAGGGGCTCTAGTACATCAGCGTCGATAGGCGCATCGCTACCGTTTAGATAATCGACTTCGGCATTTGACAGCATTTGCGCGCCCCTTATCAACGCGACATGGGCATCCCGCTGAAGGCGCTTACTCAAACCTGCAAAGTGTTTGCGGTATTTTTCACGGCTTTGATCGAAGCGCTGCAACAATTTTTTAGCGCTGTCGCGGGGTAATTCTATGCTGGTGTCCCAGCTTTGACTGAGTTGTTGAAACTCGCCGCGACTGGCTTTTAAGCAGCTATCGGGTAATTTACAAAGTTGCTCAATTTTTTGGGTTAACTCGATCAGTTGATCGGCGCCCTCGCGAAGACCACTCGTCCGCTCGTTTTGCGCCTTGTCACGTCGAGAAAATAGTTGGTCAATGGTGCGACGAAACAACTGCCATTGCTCGCGATCGGCTTTGTAAAACGTGATGCCTATGGTCTTCCACTGTTGCTGTAGCGTTCGAGCCTCGCGTATAGCGTGTTCGAGACTTTCGTGTTCGAGGAGTTTTTCGGCACTGCTGACCAACTCGTGTCGCAGTTGCAAATTTTGTTGCTTAGTGCGCAGCAGCAACTGGTGTAACTTGCCGTTATTAGCCTCGAACCGCGCCTGCTGCTTGCGGCGTTTTTTCTCGCTTGGCGGCGCACTTTTTTGCCAGTCGCGTTGCACCTTAGACAGTTTTTGGTCGAGATCTTTCCAGTCTATGGCTTCACGAGCATCGCTGAGCCGCAGGTTTTGCGGATTTTCGGTCTCTGTTGCTCTTTCTTTATCTTTATCGGTATCGGTGTCGGTATCGGTCTCGGTGTCGGTCTCGGTATCGGTCTCGGTCTCGGTCTGGACCGCAGTACCAGTCACGGACGCGGCCGCTGTTTTTTTCTCGACATTTTTCTCGGTTGTTGGGCTGGGTGAATTACTGACTACCGTATCCAAAAGATTGCTAAGTTCAACGATTAAATCTTCTCGTCGTTGATAGTTCGCGGTCTGAATTCTGTTTTGTTCGTCGTAGTGCGCTTGGCAGGGTTGATAGGCGATTTTACGAGCGGTATTAAAGCGTTCCCAAAGTGGGTCATTGTCGACCGCCTGAGAGGCGGTTAATTTCTGCCACTGAGTCTGTAGATCCTTGATCGCGGCGGCGCGTTGGAGCGCTTCTAAATTGTCGCCACACAGCTCTTCCATAGCGCTACAGAGCTGTTCTTTTTTCGGCGTAATGGCAAACAGATGCCAGTCGCGGACCTCGGCTAACTGGGTCAGGGCGGTGTCATATTTACGTTGTAATCCAGCGCCAAAATCTTCATGGGTAGCGGCGATCTTTGGCGCCAGATAGTCGGCGAGTTTTGTCGCTGCGGCGAGATCACGATTCTGGCAGTGGCGCTGCAACAAAACGATCTTTTGCCGAACAGTCGTGGCCTTTTTACGCTCCTCAGACTGCACGTCGCCATGCGCAGTTTCTATCGCCGATGCCTGTTGTCTCCGCTCAGATAACGCTGTTGGCTGCGGTTGATCCGTCGGCCAGGCGATACTGCTATCGAGTCGACGCCATTTTTTTAACCATTCTTGCTGCGCGCCATAGCGCCGCTCAGGAACCTCATCAAAGAGTGCTATAAGTGGCTCATCGAGTCGATAATAACGTCGCCAGTGGGCCAGCTGATTTTCGATATTTTTTTGTAGGTCGATGCTGCGCGCGCTGTTGGCAGTCGATGGATCCTGTCGCTCGATACAACTTAGCCATGCGCTGATCCGGTCCTGCAGATCCACTTCTAGCTGCTGCAATTGCGCTTGAGATAACGTTGGTTGCTGGGCCGTGCCAAGCAGTTGTTCGAACTGTTGGCAGATCTCAGATTGTTGCGCTAGTCGTTGTTGTTTTTCTGCCTCTAGGGTCTGCGCATGCTGCAGCGCTGCAAGTTTGACTTGGCACGCCTCGCGAGCCTGCGCGAATGCCTCGGTTATGTCGGCATGATCGAGCATTTCTGCGCTGTTCGAATTCGGCGTCAGTGTGTCTGTCGCGATGCCTGGCACACCGACCTCGAGCGCTGCTAGGTCAAGGTTTTTCCAATGCCGCTCCAGTCGCTCAAACTTGCTTGGGTAAAAGGTATCCGCGATTGTGTTATCGGCCAATTGGCGCATTTCTGCCAGCACATTGCTGGCCTCTATATGGATTTGCGCACGTTTTTTTTGTTCTGCTCGGATAGCCTCTACTTTTACTCGACAGGCTTGTATAACAGGTTTATGGCTGGAATTTTTAAGCACTCGAAGTAGGCTGTCGAGCGTTTTGATATTCTCTACAACGGTTAAGCGGACATCGATGCTGAGGTTGCTGATGGCGATTTCGTAGGGTAGATCATTGTCTTCGGTGGCGAGTAACAATTGGTAGGCAAGGTCGCTTTGGGACTGTCCACCGAGAATTTCAAAAGTGGTCTGACGATCCCATGCTCGGTAGAGTAGCTTAAATCGGCGCACCAGAGTTTCCAGTTGAGGCTCTACGACGTGCAGTCTAAAGGCAATGCGCAGCCATTTTTTTGGTTCAGTGGCGCCTTCGAGTAACTGTTTTAGCGACGCGCTATCAGCGAGCTTTGCCAACGCTGCATCGCGGAGCGCTGGTAGGGGGTCAGAATCAGCCATAGTGGCGATAATCTGTGGGTCTGAGGTCTCTGCAAGGGCGCGCTGTCGAGTTGTTGGCTCGTCACTCTGCCACTTAGGGGTAAATAAACTTTTTAACATAAGTATTGGGGCTCAAATTTTTGCAGTCAAATTATAGCAATACATCGCGTGCCAATATCCATCAAGTTGCGCATTATCATGGCGAGACTGGTGTTTCCTGCCGATAGATTGATTTCAGACCTATTGACGCGTCGATTCTGCCATTAGCACTGGCGTTGTTACTGCGTTTTGCGGGTGGCCATAGCGCGGTCTAGGGTCTATTATAGGGCAAGTTTAGAGGCCGTGTGCGCCTCGGGTTCAATATCTTCTAATTGCGGGACATTAAATACGTCTATTGGAGGCTGCGGCCAATACCGCTGGTTGATTGATGAGCGTTGCCGGTCGGAGGACTGAGGCAGTAATTCTGACTTAGTTCCGGCAGACGTTTCGATAATCACTCTGACCGAAGTTTCGATAATTTCTTTGGCAAATTTTTCGACAGGGAGTGTCGGTTATGATCAAACATATTTTTGTTTCAGTACTGTGTCTAGCAGTGCTCGTTAATTGCGGTGGCGGTGGCAATCCCATCGTCGATCCAGAACCAGACCCAGCGCCAGAAGGTAACAATACCGTTTGGCTTGAAGCCAGCCCAGAATCTCAGGGATTTGATACGACAGCCCTCGCAGCGGCTTTTGACGCGGCGTTTAAGGATGGTTATTACACCCAGGCTGGTGTGGTGATTGTCAATGACAGACTGATTTACGAACGCAACCGAGGGATTGGCTCCCTAGAAACCGAGGCCTTAGAGGCAGCTGGCTAGAGCCAACTCGTCACGCTATACCGCGCTCGGGATAGCGATTCTTTGGCAAATTCATGGTCGATGGCGAAATCTGTTACCAGTTTGTTGGTCGGTATTGCGATCGATCGGGGCGAGATAAAATCTCTCGATGAAAGTGCATCCAACTACATCCCTGCGTGGGCGAACGACGCGCGAAAGGATATCAGCATCGCTAACTTACTCGACATGCGCTCTGGCTTGGAGCCGATGTGCATAGATTTCGTCAGCGGTGATTTGCAGCCCTGCAAGACCTACAAAGATGCCAAAGCGGGTGGCAATATCTATTATGCCGACGATCAATTGTCGGCGTGCTTGGCGCGTTCACTTGACCTCGAAGATCCGGGGTCTCCTCCCTGGGCGGCCTTAAAGACCGGCAATTTTTTATACTCCAACTGCGATTCTATGGCGCTGGCTGAAATCCTTTTTCAGGCCACCGGCAAGGATTTACAGGACTATGCCGATCGCTATTTGTTGAGTCCACTCAATATGACTGCTTTGTGGTGGCGCGACAACGTCGAAGTCGGTCAGAGGGCAGGTAATTACCTCGGTTATTGCTGCCTCGACGCGCGAC
>MDTF01011854.1_pt1 | contig 11263 bp, 11 predicted proteins | sample 811191 | NCBI WGS metagenome assembly MDTF01 (sample SAMN05326649, study PRJNA326480) | marine metagenome | isolation source: seawater | place: Southern Ocean | collected 2011
CAAGGTTTTCGCTCCATAGCCAGCTTTGGTTTCGGTGGACAGGAAAGTGCTTCGAAACCGCCACAAGCCATATGCAAACCGTTGCCGCCAATATAAAAATGAAAAGACTCTTAATTATATTACTCCCCTATTTATTGACTTCTTGTTTTTCTGAAAATGAAAAGAGTGAAACGACAGAAATAGTATCAAATGACTCTATTCAGACTGTTTCTGAGACACTCCAAAAAATTAATAATCGTGAATGTATGAGAGGTAAACCAGAACCTGCACTTGACTCGACAAATTTTCATGATTACATGTTTGAACTTATTGACAAGACAACAGCTATTGAAATTGCTGAAAAAGAAAATGGAGATAAAATAACCATTCGACACGGTGGTTGTGAGTACTTTGTCCTAACATATAGAATTGAAACTTCTCGGTTTAAAGCAGACACAACCGACATTGGTTTTTGGTACAAGAAGACAGTCAAACTATTAAGTGAAATTGAAGACGCAAACAAATCACCGATTGACATCAAAACAGGCATTTCTGCATTAGTTAATTACATTGACAATTATTCAGAAAAGAAACTAAGGAATGAAATTGATTATGCTGACAGCGAAATCCGACAGTATGTTACAATTGATAGAATTGAACAAATTGACAAGACGCAGTTCGCTATTGAAATTACATTCGTTATTGGACCATTATAAAATAAAAAATACTGGCGGCAACAAGGCCTAAATCAAACACGGTTTGACGATGAACTTGACACTTCCACTCTTTCTAATAACTTTATCTCGGCCGACAGCTAAGCGGGTACTTACACCGTGGTTAGTTTAGTTATAAACATTGTAGCACGTTAAAAAATGAAACATATAATCACCAATTTGATTTTCCTACTGATTATTACACTTAGTTGTAATACAACACAAAATGACACTGACAAATCTGTAAATGGACGAAGTTCGACCAACCAAGAAAAAAAACTGAGTCAATCAAACTCTTCTGACACAACTAAAATATTAAAAGTTGTCGCAAAGGACATTCTAGAAAGACTTAAAGGTCAGCACATCCGAAAGTCGGGCTTTGATGAAAATGGTGATTTCTACCTTGAGTTTAATGAAGACACTACAAATGCTGAACCTGATGATATAATATGGGAATTTTACCAAATAGATAAAGACGAAATAGTTACAGGGGAACTAAATGCGGACAACAAACTTGACTTTGCAATATTGTCTGTCTGGGGACCAACTATGGGAAATATGTATGGACTTGAATGGCATATTTATGTTTCAGATAACGACAAATACAATAGAATTGAAAATGACTTCGGTGGTGGGAAGTTCTCAGATATGGAAATAGTAGCTGCAATAGACAAAATGAAACTAATCACAGAATTTCAGGAATATGATGAAGAAACAGCTTGGTTAAAAGATTCTGTTGAACTCCGAGAGTATCAACTCACTGAAAAAGAATTAAAAAGAATAAAATAACGTGCTACAATAATATTTAAATCAAACACGGATTGACGATGAACTTGACACTTCCACTCTTTCTAATAACTTTATCTCGGCCGATAGCTAAGCGGGTATTTTCACCGTGCTTGCTTTAGCCATGAACGTTGGCGGTCATGCAGGAAACGCAGTACATAAATGAAACAGATTCTTAAAATATTATTGTTCTCATTGATTTCGATAAATGTTTTTGGGACAGCCCAGATACCTGATTTGATTATTTATAATGGAGATACTCTATCTCTTTATAGTTGCCCATTAAATTCTTATCCAAACCAAGACTTGATTAATCCTCAAGTATTATTTGGAAGTAATGGTTGTTTTTATACTGCATGCTGGAGAAATTATATTGCAACATGGGAAATAATTGACAATGAATTATACCTCTGTGAGATTCGAAATGCCTGTTATCCAACATCCATGAGAGAAGTATCAGCATCTGCTAAATCGATATCTGATATTGATAGCATTGGTAACGAATATGCAGATTTAAAAGCTCTATTTCCTCAAAGATTTAAAAATGGAAAAGTAAAAGCTGACTGGGTAGAGGGAACAATGATTTCACCGAAAGGAAAATTATTATTCTACGTTCATGACGGATTTGAAAGTATATACGAAACGGAAATAGAGTTTACAATTGAAAAAGGAGACTTAATAGAAACTAAAATACTTGATAACTCAAAGACAAAGAAGTCAAAATATACTGAAGACCAAAAACTATTAATGGAGTTCATACAGAAAAATATCAAACGTGAAAATTTACCAGAATCTGACACGATAAAAAGACGGGTATTTGTGCAAATAATCTCATCAGATGAAAGCGGAAAGATTGATAGTGTTAAAGTAGTTCGTGGAGTAAATGAACTCTACGATAATGAAGCAATTCGAGTTGTTAAATCAATACCTGAATGGGATGTAATTTATAGACATGGTGAGATTTATAATCAGATGTGGACATTACCAATAAACTTTGACTTGACAGGAGATGAATAAAAAGCACGAACCGCCAACAATGTGTATAGTGCATAAGGGTTTCAGAGGTTTTCGAGCGGTATCACCCGCATCAATTTTGGGTGGTAACTTGATAGGTTTGAAGCCCGCAATCCCTTACGACACCATACACTCAACGTTGGCATTAATTTCTGGACAATATCGAAACCGATTTAAATAATAAAGAATATGGCTCAATTCAGAATATCATTTATTTCAATAGCAATTGTTATCCTGTTTTTTGGTTGTGATCAAAAGCAAGAGGTCACTTACGATATTGTCATTTCCAATGCCAGGGTAGTAGACCCCGAAACTGGGTTTGATATGATTTCAAACATTGGTATTTCTGGGAAAGAAATTGCCTCTATTACTACCGAGAAAATAACAGGGAAGAATAAAATTGATGCCCAAGGCTTGATTGCCGCACCTGGCTTCATTGATTTTCATGTTCATGGTCAAGATCCCTATAGTGCCAACCTCGGAATTCTAGATGGAAAAACCACACAACTTGATTTGGAAGCTGGAGCGCTGCCCGTTGCTAAATTCTATGAATACAAAAAAGGGAAAGGGGTTTCAAATTACGGTGTATCGGTAGGTCATGCTTTTGCCAGAACTTTAGTTTTAGATGGGGTAGATTCAGAAGGTATTGGCCTTTTAAATCATTCTTTAGAAAAAACAGGAGCAACTGGAAATAAGTGGGCCTCAACCCGGGCCACTGATGAGCAATTAAATGAGATAGATGAATTAGTAGAACAGGGAATAAAGGATGGTGGAATTGGTATTGGCATCATGGTTGGTTATTATAAAAATGCCCGAAGTGATGGAATTATTAGAATGGCCAAAATCGCCAACGAGCACAACAGCTTTTTAACTACCCATTCTCGTTTTTTAAGTTTAACACAGCCTAGCGGGATTTTGGGAATTCAAGAAATGATTTCGCTTGCAACAAGTTATAATGTACCATTATTGGTACATCACGTCCCTACCAATGCTTTAACAAGTACCGAAGCTGCTTTAGAAATGATTGAAACCGCTAATAAAAATGGGGCTAAAATTGTTGGTGAAATGTTCCCATATGATAAAGGCTCCACCTTTATAGCTACCGAAATATTGAGTGACGGCTGGCAAGAAAGAACAGGCATGGATTACAGTGATCTGATCTGGGCCGAAACGGGTGAAACGCTGTCCGAAGAGAGTTTCAATAGATATAGAAAAGAAAGACCTGATGGCTATTTTATCATGGATCATATCAAAGTAAATGATATGATGTTGGCCTTGGTGAATCCAAATATTATTATTGGAAGTGATGGGATGGTTTTTACCGATGAGAATGGTGATCTCCTTAACGAAAATGCAGAATTTGGACTTGGAAGAGGACACCCTAGAGGAGCAGGAACTTATGGTAAGTATTTAAGATTAGCCATTGACGATGGAAGTTTATCTATGGCACAAATTCTAGGTAAAACTAGTTATCTACCAACCAAGCTAATAGAAAACGTGGTGCCATCTATTAAAAGACGTGGACTTCTTCAAGAAGGTGCTTATGCTGATATCACTCTTTTTAACCCGAATACAGTTGATGGTATTGCTGGCTACGATTTGGGAACAAATAGTTTACCCTCTAGAGGATTCGAGTATGTAATCGTAAATGGCCAACTAGTAGTAGATAAAGGTTCATTAATTAAAAATATATATCCTGGAGAACCAATAAGGAGTGAGATTGAAAATTAAACTAATGCCAACATAGAACTAAGCTAAAAAACAAGTCTTTTTTATTGATTTTATACTTTTCTACATCTGCTTGATACTTACATAGTTTGGATCATATACCAAGTCGTTTTTTATTACTCCAAAACTTTGCTTTATCAACTTATTTGCAACCGCTATTAATGCCAACTTTTTTGACTTCCCTTTTGCCACTATTCTTTCATACAAAGCACGGCATTGGGCATTATGTTGACTCGCTGTAAAACTGCATAAAAACAAATGATTTCTTAATAGCTTATTCCCCTTTTTACTGATGTAACTCCGACCTCTTACACTACTTCCACTTTGGCGATGAACCGGACACAGTCCTGCATAGGCTATGAACTGCCTGTAGTCATCAAAATCTTTAAACTCGTTGCTATAAACCAACAACATGGCTGCTGTCTTTTTACCTATCCCTGGAATACTTCTTAACTGTGTCATTGCTTTGCTTGACCCTTTATTCAACGTCTCTTGAAGCTCCTCTTCTAACTTCTTAATTTCTCCTTCTATTCGCTTCAGTTGTAAGCGTAAACTTGATAATAGCTTTCCCTTCTTTACTCCTCCACTCAACAAGCTATCTACCTTATTCTTTAACGCTGTTTGCTGCTTCGTATACAACTCTAACACACTTAATATCTGCTTACTATATGATATATGCTCTGGATCTGGACCCACAACTTTGGACGTTCCGACATACCATATTCACTCAACATTTTTGCATCACTCTTATCTGTCTTTACGCGTTGCAATCGCATCTGCATAAAACGCTTTACTGGTAGTGGATTTACTACACTTACACTCAACCCCTGACAATACAAATAGGTAGCCAATTGATAGTGATAACTCCCAGTTGATTCCATTACATAATGGCTTGCCCCTCCCCATTCTGACAGCTTTGAAAAACCCTCTGATGTGTTGTTAAACTTGATGTGGCCTTTGCTTGGTTTATACACATCTATCGTCTTTTTTGATACGTCTATTCCTACTACTTCCATACCTTTAGCTTTTGAAAAGAACTTATACCTGATTTACATCTACCTGAACGCAGGCTTTTTGCCTATAGAACTAATCGTATTTTGGGTATTAAAGAGTGGGGTTTTTCTATGTTGACGTGCTTTGTGCACTACGGCTAAGTAAAACTTGCTCCACTCTTTGTTCTTTCTTTTATTATCTGAATGTAATATTTTGCAAGCTTAGGAATCCTAAACTGTATTAAAACGCAGTTTAGCCAAACCCTTGGCATTAAATAAAACCCTGATTATTGAAACAAGTAACAATTTCCATAATAGCATTTTTCCTGACTTGCTCGGCATATTGCCAAGTTGATAGTTCTTCTGATTTACATAAAACAATCAAAGAAAAAGACAGCCTGCTTTTCGATATCGGTTTCAACACTTGTGATTTAGAAATGCTTAAGGATTTGATTTCTCAGGAATTCACATTTTTCCACGACCAATCAGGAATTACCAATTCGAAAGATGAATTCATAGAAAACGTTCGAAATGGACTTTGCAAATTACACTACAAACCTATCAGGATTTTAAACCAAAGTTCAACATCTATTTTTCCGCTAAAGAAAAACGACACTATTTATGGTGCTATCCAAAATGGGGAGCATAGTTTTTATGCACTAGAAGGAAATAACCAAAAATACTTGACTAGTACAGCAAAATTCACTCATGTATGGGCCATTGAAAATGGAGAATGGAAATTACAGTCTGTTTTAAGTTTCAATCATATAGACGTAGAAAAAGAAGACAGCAAAAACGGCCTATTCATCGACAATAAAGCAACTAACGATTGGCTGAATCAAAAAAACATCCCTGCTGTAGGTATTGGTTTTATTGAAAAAGGAAAAATCAAACAAATAAGTGTTTTTGGAGAATTGGAAAAAGGTCAACCCGCTCCAATAAATACAGTTTGGAATGTCGCTTCAATGACAAAACCCATAACTGCAGTAATAACTTTGAAACTTGTAAATCAAGGGTTATGGAGTCTTAACGAACCTATTTATAACTATTACACTGACCCTGATGTAGCTAATGACCCAAACTCAAAACTATTAACCACAAGAATGATTCTAAGCCATCAGTCGGGTTTGCCTAATTGGAGAGGAAATAGTTCAGAGGGAAAACTAAAATTTGAATTTACACCAGGAACAAAGTATCAATATTCAGGAGAGGGATACGAATATTTAAGAAAAGCCTTGGAAGCTAAATTTCACAAAAACCTCGAACAACTCGCTCAAGAGTTGGTTTTCAACCCGCTCGAAATGAACAACACACAGCTTGTTTGGAGTAAATCAATGGAAAATAAACCATTTGCCAAATGGCACAATTCAGAATATGAGCTTTATGAAACTGATAAATACGATGAAGCCAATGCTGCAGATAATCTATTAACAACAGTTGAAGATTATTCAAAATTCATGCTTTACATCCTCCAAGGTGCTGGTGTATCTGACAGCCTTCAAAAAGACATGGTTGCCGACCAAGTTAGAGTTAGCTCATTCAAACACTTTGGACTAGGTTGGTGGGTAGATGAAAAAATAAATGCTAATGACGACTCTGCACTAGTTCTCGCAGGGGATGATATTGGCGTACACTGTATTGCTTTTATACTTCCAAATTCAGAAAAAGGACTATTGATTTTCACCAACAGCGATAACGGAACCGAAGCATATATGGAAATAATAAACCAGTACCTTGAAAATGATGCTCATGGAATAATGCGCGCTGAAATGAATAAATAACCAATAATCACTCGCTATGTTTGTATTAGCTTTTAAGTGAACTATTTTTTGACAGCCGATCTGATTTATATTCCTCTACTCTATTTCGAAATGAAAGAACCCATTCTTTAAAACCTCAACTAAAAGTCTCGCCTAATTCAACTTGGTTTTATACTTTTAGGGCGTTGTTAATTAGTTTTAATACATACAAAGTTTTTTCTCCAAAGATTCCGACTCTTGTCGGGTAGATACTTTTTTAACAATTCCAGCAATTGATTAAACGGGATTGTTGTATCTAACTTTTTAATCCAAAGACTTCTTATATATCAAAAACAATAAGATGTGAGAATATCATCTGATGTGTTTTACAAGACTTTTTTGTTTTTCCGAAAAAACAAAACCGGAAAAAACGAACATTAAAACTGAATTAAAATGACTTATTCTAATAAACAATTAATACTTGATGTCTATTCAAAAATATTTGGACAGGGAGATCTTTCATTTGCTGATGCTGTAATTGCGGATGATTACATACAGCACAACCCAATGGTAAAAACTGGCAAAGCAGGTTTTATGGATTTTTTGAATCTACTAAAACAGATGCCTAGGCCTGATAGTCCTAAAAAACCATCCATGCGATTGATTAGTGATAACAACTTTATTGCTGTACACACTCAAATAGAATTTATGGGAAAAGAAAATGTAACCATAGATTTATATCGTATTGAAAACGGGTTTTTAGCTGAACATTGGGATGCCGTTCAAGAAATAGTTGACTCTAAGCCAAAGGTGATAGGAAGTATTGAAATTGATCATAAAGAACAAACAGGTGTAAATAAAGAGTTTATACATGACTTTGTAACACAAGTTCTGATTGAAAGGCAGACAACTAATTCTTCGTATTTTTTATCTGAAAACCTTTCATTAACTGATTTTAGTTTTGATTATGATAATTTTAAACTTCATCGTTTGATTGGAGAAAAAAACTTTGTTTTAACACAGTCTGAGGTTGAAATAAAAGGTGAGCTATTCGTTCAATATGATATTTATAGAATATCTAAGCAATTGATTGTAGAATACTGGACCGTAAAACAATCCATTCCAAAAGAAATGGCTCATACCAACGGAATGATTTAGTATTGATAATGATTACTATCATAAATAATAAACATCGGTAATAAATCGTATTTGTAGCAGCAGGATTAGCGTATATTTATCAAAGTTTAATAGCACAAATTTCCTGCTGTTACTTATACCACTTACTTCAAGTATTTAAACTTTAATTACAGACTTAACCATGAAGTACTTGAACAAATATGTTTCTATCTATCAAGAACAACTGGAACAGATTGAAATAGAAATACAAACAAAATCACACCAACAATAGCTAGATAAATAATCACAAGTAATGAAAAACCTAATTTCACTATTATCTCTACTCTTGGGCTTAGTGCAATTATTAAGCGCTCAACAAGCTAAAGAATCGATTTTTAATGAGACAGATACCTACTTAAAAGAAGTTGTGGACAGCTTACAAATAGTTGGGCTTAATTATGCGATTCTAATTGATAATAAAATTGCTCATGAAAAATCGTTTGGTGTAGCCAATGCGCAACTTAAAACACCAATGAAATTAGAAAACTCATTTCCAGTAGCTTCAATTTCTAAGCTATTTAGCTCAATTGCACTATATAAGCTATTGCTTATTCACAATATTAGCGTTGACGAAACAGTAGGAGAAGTTCTCCCCAACCGAAAGGACTTACCTGAATCATGGAAGAAACTCACTTTGAAGCAGTTGTTATCTCATACTTCAGGAATACCTGACCAAATAGATTATCAAATCTATTTAGCACCCGAAAGTGACGAGTATGTTATTAATGCACTGAGAAATAAACCCTTTAGTTCAAATCCAGGAACCGAATCAAAATATAACGCAACTGGCTTTTTATTAATTCGACTAGTCATCGAAAAATTGGCAAATCAAAATTTTGAATCATATATGCAAGAGCAGTATTTCGATAAGTTTGGGTTAAGCTCTGCTCAATATGGCGGGTTCAAGAAAGTGATTCCCAACAGGGTAACTTGCTATCATAATGTTAATGGTGAATTGGAAATGTTTCCATTAAATTATTCCTCGCCCATGTATGCAGGAGCTGGATTAAATATTGCAATAGGTGATTTGATTAAGTGGTTCCAAACCATCCAAAAAGAAAAAATATTGACAAAAAAACAGCTTGATGAAATTTGGACCCCAGTTGTCTTAAACAATAGAAAAGATGGATATTTTGGATTAGGATGGGAATCTTACAGGCTTCAAGATGGTTATCGAATGGTTGGACATGGAGGTGCTGGAATTTCCTCTTTCAGGTATTATTGGAATGAGCAAACCAATCAAAACATTACCGTTATTTTATTAACTAATGGTGCTCTTAACTGGACAACAAGTCCAAATCAGATCAATTTACAAATTGCAAGCATGATACTTGAAAACCATTGAACTACTTCATAAAATAACCATAGTAAGTTATACCTTTTTCTAGTGACCCCTCAAAAGGATCTAAATTGATTACCGCTGAGTAGCTTCAAGAAACGATGGGTAAAGAATAAATAATAAAATGGGATTTTATCTCAAAGGCATATTCACAACTAACACTGATGAAAAAATTATCATTAGTGCAAAGAAGCGTTGGACGAATATACGCGTTAAAACCTTTAAAGGGAGAGTGGAAGGACTTGGCATTATTGGACCAAGTTTAAATAGTGCAAAATCTAACCAAGAAAACGATAATTTTCAAGAAATTAATTACAGAATCGAAGACGAACTTATCGACTTTAGTAAGCTCTTTCCCGATACCAAATTCGCTTTCATTTTCGTTGACTGTTGGGGTGGGTATTGTCAATACTCTGGTTTTGTTTGTCAAGATGGACACATAGTTATTGACTTATCTCAACAATTAGGTGAATCTGCAAAACAAAGTGACCAAACCGAAAGATTGAAAACTTTAATGTCTGAAGTAGGGATCTATTTAGGTGTTAATGGATACTTCGAACCATTTTCGAGAGACTATTTCAGTCAAGAAAAGAACAAATCTCAGCAACTAACATCAAATCCTTTAAGTGAGCCACTAAGAAATGATAAACCAAACAGCAGTACTTTTAACAAACTGTGGAATTGGCTAACTAGAAAGTAGTTTTAACTCACATAACACAAAACCCAAACTTTGCAGCTCATAAAATGGAATTAAAATTCAGAGACAATATTCTTGAAATTGGTGAAGAGAATTTTGAAATGGAATTCCCAATTAGAACTGCCAAGATAATAGATGATTTAGTAGTTGTGATATTTGACCATTCAGAAAAAGTCCCTAGATACAGTCAACATCAAAACTGTAGAGCTTTTGACTTAAAAGGTAATCACATTTGGACTGCCGAACATCCTACGAATGGCAACGCTGACTACTACATCGACTTCATTGAAAAAAATAAACTTTGGAACTTTGCGTGTTTCGTTTGTGAAATAGACTTTAAAAATGGAAAACTGATTGATGCTCAATTCTCAAAATAAAGAGCCACGAAACCACCTTAAATCAAACGAAAAAAACTAAACACATTTAGGTTAAAACAACAACACCTCAACATCTGCACACAATCCTTTTTATCTATTCTAGATAAAACCTTTTCTATAAAATGCATGTCGTGGTTATCAATGTCGCTTGGAAATGAATTAGAACAATTAGATATAAAAGTATTCCCTAATCCTACTAACTCCGTTTTAAATATTGTTGCTGAGAAAAATATTGATGTCAAAGTCATAAACGTACTGGGCAGAACCATCGCTTCACAGAGATTAATACGCGGTAATAACGCCATCAATGTAAGCGAACTGAAAAGCGGCATTTACTTTTTGCAAGCTGGAAACAAAACAGTGAAATTTATGAAAGAGTAATTTTTTTATTTCCCTTTAATTGAAAATCCCCATTTAATCGGATGGGGATTTTTTATTCCTTGAAAGGATAATTTGATATAATGATGCGATGAAACCGATGCATAAAACATTTACTTGGTTTGTGATAAAATAATTGAAACGCCAGTTGCTAATTGATGATCAATGAAAGAAACTTCGTGCACTAGCTATTCCTCAAAAATGTTATACAATAGCTTCAAACCTCTTATTCAAGAGAATAAATACTTCGACATCTACTTTTGGTCATATTCACCAACTACATTCGCGATTTTGCATCTTCTAAATTTTGCTGCATTAGAAGCTGATTGGGGTTAATTTTTAGAG
>MDTF01007207.1_pt1 | contig 11260 bp, 12 predicted proteins | sample 811191 | NCBI WGS metagenome assembly MDTF01 (sample SAMN05326649, study PRJNA326480) | marine metagenome | isolation source: seawater | place: Southern Ocean | collected 2011
ATTCAAAACAAAAAAAAAATAACTCAATAAAAGAAGTAATTTTAAAGAAATTTAAGAAACTTAGAAATATATTTTCCTCAAAAGAAATTTTTTTATATTCATCATATTTTTTTGGAAGAGGAAGTAGTTATTTTCTTAAAATTTTAAAAAATAATAAAATCTACTTTCCAGAAAAAATAGAATTGTCTAATATAATGCAAATTGATATATTTTGGAGAAAAAATAGGATTTATCATTTAAATAAGATTTTTGATAGTTACAGTTTTTTTAAATTACTTTTTTTTTTATATTTGCCAGTTTCATTGTTAGAAAATTTAAAAGAAAATATATCTATATGTAAAAAAAACCTTTTAAAAAAAACACCTAAAAAAATTATCGCAAAATCAGAATTACACTTCAATTTGGAATTTAAGATCCAGACATATTTTTATAAGTCACTTGGTGCAAAATTGGTATATATTCAGCATGGTGGTAATTATGGATTAGACAATATTCATCAATTTGAAAAATATGAAATTAAATGTTCAGATAAATTCGTATCGTGGGGATGGAAATATAATTATGCTAACGTATATCCATTAAGTCAACCAATATTAAATATAGAAAATAATAAAAAAATTAAAAAAAAGACACTTTTGATGATGGGAAACTATCCCTCTTTTCCATATAGATTACATTTTCAGCCAATGGGTAAACTAAGAGTAGAAAAGATGAGAAACGAAACCTTATCTTTTTTAAATAAACTTGGAAATTATGAAGATCTTTATTTAAAAACATATACTGATTACGATAGTGACATAAACCATAATTTAAAAAAAAATTTTCCAAATTTTAAATTTGAAAATTCAAAAAACATCACAAAAATATTTGAAAATAGCAGACTAGTTATTCATAATTATTTATGTACCTCATATTTACAAACATTAGCTTTGAATATACCTACTGTGTGTTTTTATGATCCTGAGGTATATAGATTTAAGCCTGAAGTAGATTATTATGTTAAGAAGTTCAATGAGTATAAAATTTTCCATCAAAATGGAGAAAGTGCTGCAAATTTTTTAAAAAAAACAGATATAGATGATTGGTGGAATAATGAAAAGGTTCAGAACATACGTAAATCATTTATTCATAAGTATTCTCGCTTTTCTAACAACTGGGTAGATCCATGGGAAGTATAAGAAAATGAATTGGCAAAGTCTTAGATTTTTTTTATTAAAATATATACATGAGGTAATAAGTTTAAATATCTATTAAATTTTTTGGGTTCTTATGTTTAATTTTTTTATTTAATAATTGATATCTTAAAATTGAGTAATAAATAAACTTAAAAATAGAAAAAATTTTGAATTTTTTAAGATCACTTTTTAAGAGTAATAACTCCATTTTTAATGGACGAAAAAAATAATTAATTTTTTTTATGTGTTTTTGATTGTAATAGTCATAATAGATATTATTCATTTCTGATTTTAAATATTTTATATCGAAATCATAAAATAACTTTTGATCTATAGATGATTTATAATTTATATTGACCCCATTTAAATATCTATTGCCAATACTGTCTCCCCACCATTTTTTATTATGAAAACTAGAGATATTTAAACATTTATTTTTTTTTAATTTAAATAGTTTACAAAATTTTTTCATCAAATTTATATTTTTTTTATGTAAATCTTCTAATTTGATAATATAAAAATCTCTTTTTTTTGACCTATTACAATACTCAATACCATTTCTAATTCTATCGTAATAAAAACATAATTGATTATATGAAAAAAGTTTAGAGTGATTGTAATTTGTCCAATTTTTAAAAGCAGATGATAAATTAATTAGTGGATCTCGCAATGTATAAAGAACAGTAAAGTTTAAATCTTTCAGATTTTCTAATCTTTGCCAATGATGGATATGTAAAAAAATTAATTTTTTTTTTTTTAATTTATCACCCTTAGCATAAGCGTAAGCTTGATGTAGTTTTTTCAAAATATCGAAATTATCATCATTTTTTTTATATTTTTTATTAAATATTTGTAAAAATTTTCTTTTACTAACAATATAAAATTCATTTTTATTTTTTCCTAATTGATTGTGCCTCTCACGTAAGTTGAGTCTTGAGTCAAAAAAATCTTTATTCATTTCAATAAATAGATTTCCTGGATTTTTTTTATTAATTTTTAATTCTTTTAAAAATTTATCAAAATAAAAAATTCCTGGGAATGAGAGAATTTCTTCGTGGCCATCTAATAAACTTTGAAAAAAATCTGAACCAGTTCTTCCACCAGATATTAAAACTGCTAATTTCAATGGCTAAAATCTTTTCTTTTTAAAAATGTGATTGAGTTAGCTCTTGAATCTTTTTTTGGAAACATTATTGAAACAAGAACTGCAGATGCGGAATTTCTAAAGATTTTGTTTTTATTCTTTTCTATATTTTTTTTTATATAATCTAAGTTTTCTTTACTAAACTCCGTATAATTGTTTGGAATATTCTTATTATAACTTAGTACAATTTTTTTTTTAGTATCATAATAACTACCATAATGAGATATAATATTGATCTTAGATTTTTTTAATTTTTTAATTAGTTCTGGGGCATGATTTGTTTTATAATAGTCATTTGCACCAGCATGAACTCTGCCCACCAAAAAATAATCAAATCCTACTTTTTCTCTTATATTTGCATGATGGCAAGCTTCTCTTGGTCCCGCATAAAACATATTTGCTACAACAGGCATTAAAAAAACACAATTATCACAAAAATTTTTATAAAAAAAATCTACTTGATCTAATCTTAAGAAGTTATTTTGATATTTTAATATTCCTTGTTTCAGATTTGAATAATCAATCAGATGTCTTGATGAATAATTTATTTTATCAATTTGTTTAATTCCTTGTAGAATTTTTTGCATCCAGAGTTTACTATTATCTTAGTTTTTATATTTGGCAATACTATATCTATACCAACTACATTTCTTGTGTTGTTTTTATAGATGGATTTATTTTTGATTTGTTTAAAGTTTCTCTTAATCTCTACTACGCTAATCTTATTTTTTTTACATTCATCAAGAGTCTTTTTATTCATATACACTGTTGATATAATTGGAAATAAATCTGAATGTGTAAGAAATTTAGCAATTCCCGAAACTCTTCTAACTTGTTCTTTTCTATCTCGAAGAGTGTAATCTAAATCATAGCTGATAAATTTTCTAATCATATCACCATCAACTTTGACTGATTTTTTTTTCTTTTTTTGTAAATATTTGCTCGCAAAAGACTTTCCAACACCCGATAATCCAAAAAACCACAAACCATTCATAATATTATCAATTAACTAACATCAAATATATGATTTGCAATGAAAAATATAATAATTATTATATTGAGATCTATAATTATTTTATTATATAAGTTTAAGTAATCTCCATCTATTGAGACAAAAAATTTATTAATTTTATTTATAAACACAGCATGGAAATAGAACCAATCTTTATCTTAATTCTGCTCACTACTCTAATTTAGTCAGTGATTGGAGTTGGTATTTTGGTAATTGGTACTCCATTTTTGTTAATATTAAATTTTCATATCACCGATGTAATCGCAAACTTATTACCGTTGTCAATATTAACTAGTCTAGTCAATCTTGTTTTACAAAAAAAAATTGCACGTGAAATGAAAGATGAAATTTTAATTCGTTTAAAAAGCCTCTTTTTTATTGTGTTCTAAGTATATTGGTAGGTATAGCATTACTTAAAATTATAGATAAACAAATAAATCTAAATTAATTTATCGGCTTTGTAATCTTGTTATCTGTCTGTCTAAAAATGAGTACTAAACTAGAATTCTTAAAGAATAATAATAGACTTTTTATGCTTATAATTGGTTTTATTCATGTTATGACAAATTCAGGTGGAACTTTATTATCAGTATTTTTGATAGAGCAAAAAAATAATAAATTATCAAGAATTAATATTCATTTTTTTTATTTTTTATTGGCTAGTGTACAGCTAATTTTTTTTATTTTTATTTTTGGATCTAATAAGATAATTGTTTTAAATTATTTTTTACAGTTTTTTTCAATTATATTAATTTTAAGCTTTTTAGGTAATTATCTTTCACCAAAAATTAGTTTTAAATTTTTTAATGGTATAGTATTTTCTATGGCTTTAATTACCTCGATATTCTTGATTTTTAAAGAGACAATAATTTAATTTTAAAATATTTTATTATAGATTTACAAAAAATAATAATAAGTTTACTAATATATGAAATTTGCGTTATACTAGAAGACAAAGCTGAAAGCAAAAATATTAAAAATAAATTTACTAATAGTATTAGATCATGTCACTTAAAAATAAATTAAAAAATAATCAACTCACAATTGGTAGCTGGATAATGATGAATGACTCCATGAGTGTAGAGGTTATGGCACTTGCTGGATTTGAATGGTTGGTGGTTGACATGGAGCATACTTCTATAGATCTAAAAGCTGCTAAAGATTTAATCAAAACTATCCAAGCAAATGATATGAAGGCATTAGTTCGTGTTAGTAAAAATGAAGAAGTGATTATTAAAAAAGTTCTTGATATGGGTGCGGATGGTATCGTGGTGCCCATGGTTTGTTCAAAAGAGGATGCTATGAAAGCAGTAAATTATGCAAAATATCCTCCCAAAGGTAAACGAGGTGTAGGATTATACAGAGCTTCTGGTTATGGAGCAAAGTTTGAAGAGTATAAGAAATGGGTTGATGAAGAGCTTGTCATCATTGCCCAAATAGAGCACATAGATGCTGTAAATAATATAGATGAGATAGTTCAAGTTAGCGGAATAGATGGGACTCTAATAGGGCCTTATGACTTGTCTGGTTCTTTAAGTTATCCAGGAGAGTTTGAAAGAGATGATGTTAAAGATGCTATACAGAAAGTGCTAGATAGATGTAAAGAGTATAATACTCCATCTGGATTTCATGTGGTAGACACAAACCCTGAAAAGTTACGATTAAAAATAGACCAAGGTTGTACCTTTTTAGCTTATGGAATAGATTATTTTTTTTTAAGAGATGCAGCCATAAGTGGAATGAAAGAAATCAAAGATTCACTAAAAAAATGAACATCATATCGATAATTCCTGCAAGGATGGGGTCCAGTCGTTTTCCAGGAAAGCCTATGAAAGATATACTGGGTATACCCATGATAGGGCATGTGTATAAAAGAGTAAGTATGAGTAAAACTCTTAACGGGGTATATGTGGCTACTTGTGATAAAGAAATATTTGACTACATAGAATCTATAGGTGGTAAAGCTGTGATGACAAGTGATAGTCATGAGAGATGTACTGATAGATGTGCAGAAGCTATGCTAAAAATTGAAAATGAATCCGAAGAGAAATGTGATATCATGGTTATAGTGCAAGGAGACGAGCCATTGACATTTCCACAGATGATAGATGAAGCTGTAAAGCCTATGATAGAAGACAACAATGTTGCTATAACAAATCTTGTAGCTGATCTGGATACTATTAATGAATTTGAAAATCCAAATGAAATAAAAGTAGTAATGGATAAAAATAATAACGCACTATATTTTAGTCGTGAACCGATCCCTAGTAGAAAAAAAAGTACTTCAGAAGTGCCCATGAAAAAGCAAGTTTGTGTAATTCCCTTTAAAAGAGATTTTTTACTAGAGTATAATAAAATGGAGCAGACACCATTAGAGATATCAGAGTCAGTGGATATGATGAGAATTCTTGAAAATGGTGGCAAGGTTAAGATGTGTGAAACAAACTATAAAACAAAAGCTGTTGATACTTTAGAGGATTTAGAATTAGTAAAACAGATGATGAAAAAGGATAAATTATTTGGAAGTTATAAATAAAAAGTTGATTATTTAGTCCTAATTACTATTATTGTAATTGTGACTGTTTAATCAATTTTTGTATTAGTATTTTATTTTCTTACAATTCTAAAGGATAAGCATGAAAGAACATGATATAAGACCCCAAGAATTTTTTGATGAATTATTGAGACTTAATAAACTTGATGTAGAAACATTTTTTAGAGATGTTAGTGTAAAAAAAATAAATTGTCCTGTTTGTGGCACAAAAGGTACTTATTCATTTACTAAAAATGACTTTAGTTTTGATGAATGTGAGAAGTGTAAATCTTTATATGTATCACCTAGACCAGATAAAAAATATTTTGATGAGTATTACAAAGAATCTTTATCAGCAAAGTATTGGGCGAGCACTTTTTACAAAGAAACGGAAGAAAACAGAAGAGAAATGCTTTGGAAACCTAAAGCTAAAATTATAAAAGATAAGTTAGATTGTTTTGCAACAAATACTGAAGTAATAATTAATATTGGTGGAGGATATGGGACCTTTGAGGAAGAATTTTCAAAAGTATCAAATCTTAAGAATATAGTTATTGAACCTTCTGAGTATTTTTCAAAAGTTTGTAAGGAAAAAGGCCTAAAGGTCATCACAAAGTTTTTAGAAGATATTTGTGATAGTGATTTACCTAAAATCAATAAAACATTTGTAAGTTTTGAATTATTTGAACATCTTCATGACCCCAAGATATTCTTAGAAATTTTAAACAATTTAATGGATAGTGGTGATAGTTTCATATTTACAACGTTGAGCAGTATGGGTGTGGATATACAATCATTATGGGAAGACTCAAAATCTTTATCGCCACCAATGCATTTAAACTTTCTAAATCCAAAATCTCTAGAAATACTTTTAAAAAATATTGGTTTTAATGTTTTGGAAATTTCAACTCCAGGTAAACTAGACATAGATATTATGAATAATAATATAGATAAGATCAAAGTAAAATTTTGGAAAAACTTCTTAGAGTATTCATCCATTCAAGAAAAAAATAATATGCAAAAGTTTATTTCAGAAAATAAACTAAGTTCACATATGATGATAGTTTGCCAAAAAGCATGAAAAGATTAAGGTACATTAAAGTTTGTAACTGGTTAAAATAATTTACCAATGGAATTAAATATTTGAATATATTAGCAACATCACCATCATTTTCAAAAAATAAAATTTTGCAAGATGAGATATACAAATATTTTCCAAATGCTATATTAAATTTAGAGGGTATAAAATTTAACCAAAGTGAATTAATTGAATATATAAAAGATGCAGATGCAGTTATAGTTGGACTTGAGTCAATTAATGTTGATGTATTAGATAAATGCCCAAATCTTAAAATAATTTCTAAGTTTGGTGTTGGGTTAAATAATATTGACCTCGATGCTTGTAGAAAAAGAAATGTAGCTATAGGGTGGACTGGTGGAGTTAACAAGCTTTCAGTAGCAGAGATGACGCTTGGTTTTATGCTTATGTTTGCTCGAAACTTATATACTACATCAAATGAGTTAAAAAATGGTATCTGGAATAAATCAGGTGGATTTCAACTAAGTGAAAAAACTGTTGGAATCATAGGACTTGGCTATACAGGAAAAGAATTGGTTAGATTGCTTAAGCCTTTTAGTTGTAAGATACTTGTGAATGATATAATTAATCAAGATCAATACTATAGAGAAAATCATTTAGTAGAAACATCAAAAGAAGAGGTATTTAAAACTTGTGATATAGTCACAATTCACACTCCACATAATTACACCACAAATAATATGGTAAATATAAAAGTTTTAAAAAGTATGAAAAAAAGTGCATATATCATAAATGCTGCGCGAGGTGGTTTAATAAACGAAAGAGATCTAAAATATGCTTTACAAAATAATATAATAGCAGGAGCTGCAATAGATGCATATGTAAAAGAGCCTCCAACTGATCAAGAGTTTTTAAAATTACCAAACCTTATTTGTACTCCACATATAGGTGGAAATGCGAAAGAAGCTGTGGAAGCGATGGGAATGTCAGCAATTGAACATTTGAAAAGGTATTATAATTTATGAAAAAAGTAGTTGTATTTGGAGGAAGTGGTTTTTTAGGATCTTATGTTGCTGATGAGTTAATGCGAAGAGGATTTGATGTAACGATTGCAGACTTATTTGAGTCTGCCCATTTAAAAAATAAACAAAAATATGTAAAAGTTGATATACTTAATATTGAAGATGTTAAAGGTGTCTTGAAAGATGCATCTGTTGTATATAATTTTTCTGCCATTGCCGAACTTGATGAAGCAAAAGATAACCCAATAAGAACTTTTAAAGTTAATGTTATGGGCAATTTAAATATTTTAGAAGCATGCAAGCAAGTTGAGGGTATAGACAGAGTGGTATATGCAAGCAGCGCATATGCACTTAGTAATGACGGTTCTTTTTATGGCATAAGCAAACAAAGTAGTGAGAAACTAACTGAAGAGTATTATAAAAAATATGGACTCAAATACACTGTTATCAGGTATGGTTCTTTATATGGTGAAAGAGCTGGCCATAACAACTATATATATAAACTTTTAAGGAGTGCTCTAAAAACTGGTGAATTAAACTATAAGGGTGATGGGGAAGACTTGAGAGAGTATATTCATGCGGGGGATGCAGCAAAACTTTCAGTTGATATACTTGAAGATAGTCAGTACGAAAATGAACACATCATACTTACGGGAACCGAGAGATTAAAAAGAATAGAGCTAATAACCATGATAAATGAAATAATGGATAATCGACTAAAAGTAAAACAGCTTTCAGATAAAAATATTGGTCACTATAAAATAACACCATATTCATATCATCCTACAGTTGCAAAAAAATTAGTTGCAAATCCTTTTATAGATCTTGGTCAAGGCTTGCTCAAATGCATACAAGAAATTAATAAAGAGTTAGATAAATAATAAAATCCTAAAAAGCCTATATTATTTTATATGATATGAATTTACAAATTATATATAAAAATAAGAAAGTCATCATAGCAAAAAAAAATATCAAATTTGATAGTTTATTATGCATAGAACTTGGGATAGTCAGTGATTAAAACAATTCTTTGGGATTTTGATGGTGTAATACTTGATAGTATGAAAATTAAAGGTGACGGTTTCATTGAACTATTTCAAAACTATGATTTAAAAGTTCTTAAAATGTTGGAACAATATCATTACGCAAATGGTGGTGTATCGAGATTTGATAAAATAAAATACTTTTATAATCAAATTCTTAATAAAGATATCTCTGAGGATAAAATTTTTAAGTTAGCAGATACATTTGCAGGTATTATAAAAAAAAAGATTTTTAATAAAATAAACTTAATAGCAGAAAGTTTATTATTTATTGAGAAAAATTTTAAAAATTATAGCTTTCATATAGTTTCTAGTGCAGACCATGATGAGTTAAACAGCTTATGTAAATACTTTCAGATAGATAAATATTTTATATCGATTCATGGAAGCCCAATTAAAAAAAATATTTTAGTTAAAAAAGTTATTAGAAGTTTTGAATACAATACAGATGAAGTTATATTGATAGGAGATTCTATTAATGATTATACTGCAGCAAAAAAAAATAAAATAATATTCTATGGTTATAATAATATAAAGCTAAATAAGTTTGGAAATTATATAGAAAAATTTGAGGATTTTAAATTATGAGTCCCAAAGAATTAAATCAAAATTACCAGGAAAAGAAAGATATATTTCATAATTATATTGATACAATAAAAAAAATACAACTAGTAATTTATACACTGTCATAAATCCCACTTTAATAAAAAATCCCTATGCAAGCAGTTTTTCTAAAAATTATTTTTTAAATTTATTAAAAAATAATAATAAAAAATTTTTATTTATAAAAAATACTATAAAATTTTATTTTAAGAACATATATCTATTATTCAGTTATTTTATATCTTTTATTATTTATAAATTTTATTTTAAAAAAAAACGCAAAAATAGTTTGAAAACTATTATGGATGTTTTTGGATTAATTCACAAAACAAATCAAAATGGTAAGTTTAGTGAAAATTATTTAACTGGAATTTATGAAATATTTGAAAAATTTAACATTAATTATGCAATATTACTTAGACCTTATGGGGTAGAAAGAAATCCATTTAAACTCAAACAGTTTTTTAAGATAATCAATGAAGATAAAAGAGATTTTGTATTTGACTATGAGTTTTTAAGATTATTTGATTTTGTGAGATTGTTATCAATGATTATAAAGTATCCATTTCAAGTACTTCACTTTAAACAAAATGAAAAAAGTGAAATAGATAAGATATTTAATGATTCATTAATAGAAGATGTCAAATATTTTAGTTTTGATAGTCTTACTCGATATATTTTGGGTAAGAATTTATCTAAAATAGATAGTATTAAAAAAATATATTCATGGTCTGAGTTCCAAGCAATGGAGCGAAGTTTTAACTATGCTATAAGAAAAAATTGTAATCATATAGAGCTTATAGGATTGCAGTTTTATCTCCATTATGAAACATACTTTAATGCTCACGCAAATGATATAGACTATGATATGTTAAGTACTCCTCATAAAATTTTTGTTAATGGCAAATATTATATTAAAGAAAGAGAGAAAATGAAATATTGCTTAGGGGTTTCGTTAAGATATAAAAATATATTTAATTTCAAGGGTATTCAGCAAGAAAAAAATATTTTAGTCTTAGGCTCAATTATAGTGTCCGATACAAAATTTATGCTAGATAGTGTTAAAGAGTTTAATTATGTAACCTTTAAAAACCATCCAGTAGTTGAAATCAAAAATTTTGGTAAATTACCCAAAAACATTAAAGTTTCAAGTGAAAGTATTCTTAATCTTTTTGAAAATACAAAGATAGCTATAGTAACGTCTGCATCAGGAGCAGGTATTGAAGCAGTGTCTTGTGGAATATCTGTAATTATTCTAGCAAGTCAAGAAAATCTTACATCAAATCCTCTAGTAGAAAAAGGACAAGGAAAAATTTGGGATATAGCTTTTAATGCAAATGAAATATATAATATTTATAAAAAACTAATTGATTATAGAGCTCATAATCAAACAGAAATAATAGAAATAGCAGATTGGTATAAAGATAATTTTTTTGTAGAACCAACAGAAAAAAATATAGTTAAAGTATTTGAATTATCTAAGGAAAAATAGTGGATGAAAAAATATTAATAAATTAATGAATTTAAATAAATTTTATAATAAAAAAAAAATTCTTATCACTGGACATACAGGCTTCAAAGGAAGTTGGCTAGTTCACTGGTTGTCAAGATATAATGTTAAAATAATGGGTATCGGTTTAAACCCAGATCATAAATTGAGTTTATTTAAATTTTTAGATAAAAAAAAAA
>MDTF01014988.1_pt1 | contig 11260 bp, 8 predicted proteins | sample 811191 | NCBI WGS metagenome assembly MDTF01 (sample SAMN05326649, study PRJNA326480) | marine metagenome | isolation source: seawater | place: Southern Ocean | collected 2011
ATACTATAAAGTTTTGAACTGATACTATAAAGTTTTGAACTGATACTATAAAGTTTTGAACTGATACTATAAAGTTTTGAAAAGTGGGTTCTGAATTATTCACTAGCAAGTGCGTCAACAAGAACTTGTTTATGGACATCATCCACCTTCTGTCTGGCGATGGCGTCACAAATACATCGGTGTGTCATATCGAACAGTTCAAATTTGAAAAGCATTTTGAATATAGTGGCATCGTCTGCTTGACTAAATAATATAAGCATCTCTAATTCCTTGCTTTTTTTAGCCGCGTTAATAATGAACACAATATCGTCCAAATTTTTGATGGTCTCGTACAACGACGACATTCCCTCTTCTACCTTTGTATCATCCCACGTTTGGAGGTCTAATGCTTGTAAAAATTGGGTTCGGTATACATTTTCCTGATTCTCGTCTTCGTGTTGTTTATAGGTGCAAATAAAGTCATCAACATACATAATGTAATGATGATGGTTTTATTTTAAGTTTTTATTGTTGAGGACTTCTTATTAATGAGATCTTACTTACTATATTCAGTTGTGGGTATTGACATAATCGTTCGTGCGGGCGTACTCCCGCGACGCAACGCCGCCGCGAACCCAAGTCTTGTCGGCCACGCCCTCGACAAGATTTTTAGGATTCGATATGGACGACTTGAGCGAAGGAACCAACGGTGTCTGGCTGTAGCCCAGGTAGGAAATCTCGCTCGACGGGTTCACGCTCTTCCGGTTCACCTGATTATTTCCCTGCAAAATCTGCGACTCGGTCACGATGTTTCTCTTTCCGCGGCCAAGATAAGGGACTGTGGCAAACGGACGCTCAATAAGGCTGATTTTACACTTCGGTTTCGATAAAGCACCGTGGAATAGCGCCGAATTGGTATCAATGTTCGAACCTCCAGCGTCAACCTGATAACCACCCTTAAAGTTCATATTCAACTGGCTTGTGGCGAAGTCCACGAAATTCGACGTGGGCGATGTCGGAATAAACCGGTCCAGCATATAAGTGGACGACGCCATGTTCTGAATGTTGTCCTGACTCTTATCACATTCATCCTGTCCAATTCTAGAAGATTTGTGAAAGGTGTAATCGTATACAGAGGACATTGTTATATATATATATAGGTTTTATATATTTTTATTTTTTAATTCCAAGCATTTAGTTGTTCATCCATCGATGAGGCGCGGATTTCATACACGCGGTTTCGTGTCCATCCTTACAGGATAGCATATTACCGTAGCAGAAATCAGCAAATCCTTTCTGGTCGTTCGGTATTTGTGTGTTTGCCGTGGGATGCCACGCACGCATCGAACGGTCAAACGTAAAACTATCTCCTAAATCATCAAAAAGTTTGGATCGAATGTTCGGGTCGTCGAAGTTTCCAGAAACGAACTCTTTTGTTGCCTCATTGATCTCGTTTTCAACTACTGGATGAAACGACTTCGCTGCCGGTTTGCGAGACGAATTCTCGTGTATTTCGTGGAGCATCACGTTCATCAACGGATTTTTTGGCGTTGGTTTCGTGGCATTACAGCTACTACCACCGCCATCGATTTCCTTAATGTGGTTCGGATTACCAAAACCTTCGTTTTTGACTACCGCGCGCAAATTATTTATCATGTTGGTTTTTTTTATATAATACAGGAGAACGATTGCTAGTAGAGTTACGAATCCAGATATTACCACCTTTGCCTTTTTTGTCACAGCATAAGCAAGCAACGTGAAAATTATTGTCATTCTGGTTATCGCATTTAATTTTTCGTTCATACTTTTCATACCAGAAGGCCATAATTTTGTCAATTCATTTTGTTTCATTAATACTGCTGGATCTTCTAACCAGAACTTGGACATTATATATGTTGAAGGGATTTTTTATTTCCCCCCTTTCCCCTTTTTCTTTTTGCGCTTCTTCTTTTTCCCTGTATCAGAAGTATTTGTGGTTGCGTTGTTTCCCGCGCCGCTAGAACCCGACGCGCCTGGTGCATTTGGCACGCCTGGTGCATTTGGCACGCCTGGTGCATCCGATGGTCGCGATTTCTTATATGCCTCGCCGGTTGAAAACACCAACTTCTCGATTCCTTCATCGCTGACACCTTCCGAACGCAAAAGCGATGTAATCGCATCGTTTGCAGCCAACATCGCCTCCTCCAACTCGCTTGCCGACATTTCATCAGCATCTGCCTGCGCATTTTTTTTGGTTGCCTTCTCTTTCATACGTTCGCGCTGCTTTGCCGATTTCATATTACGCTCCATCTGCGATTGCATCGCACCAACATTCATTTTTGCTCCACCGCCGCCTCCTCCACCACCGAACATGCTCTGAAGATTTGCCATTCCAGGCATATCCTTCATCTTCTCCATTATTTCACCTGCTTCGGCCAATAGTTCGCTCTCCTTCAGTTCACCCGCCTTGATTTTCTCGTCCAGTTTTCCACCAACTTTCTGAACCAATCCCATCAACTTTGTAGGCTCCTGCATAAGCTTTTGGAACACGTCTCCGACCGATGTCTCATCTTCCATGTCAACCTTGAACTCGCTCGCAGTCTCTTCCGCAATCTCTCGCGCTAGACTTCCCAACTTCCCACCCATCATACCCGTAACGTGGTCGTGCAACGACTCCGGATCAGGCAGGTCTTCAAGGTTAATGCCCGACACGTCGAAGCCCGTTGCTCCACTGGTGTCAAAACACGTCTGCATCTGCGAGATTGTCTCTTCGAGCTTTGCCTTGAACTTATCTTCATCAATTGCTTCAAACAGTTTCGCAGTATCTCCAAACGAACTGCTGTCAGACATGTTCGATACCACCGAAAAAAGGACTAGTTGTAAATACTTCCAAATCGTCTCGCGGGTCGTGTCGCTAATGTTTTCTTTCCACAGCGGCCGGAAGTCAATACCAGGCAACAGAAATAGCGGAACGTCTTGTTCGAAGATTTTCTCGTTTTGATACAAAATATCAAAGAATCGTTCGGGATACACTGCCTGGCATTCGGTCTTTACCGCACCAATACATTCCGGTGTGACATTTTCCCCTTTCGCAATGGATAGCAGATTATTGTCTAAGGAAGTGGCAATCTCGGGAAAAGTATTCAAAACATCTTTCACAAAATCGGCAATAATTTTTCCAAAGTCATTGTCGTTGGCATTGTCGTTCGCATTGTCGTTGGCACTGTCGTTGGCACTGTCGTTGGCACTGTCGTTGGCACTGTCGTTGGCATTGTCGTTGGCATTGTCGTTGGCATTGTCGTTGGCATTGTCGTTGGCACTGTCGTTGGCATTGTCGTTGGCATTGTCGTTGGCACTGTCGTTGGCATTGTCGTTGTCGCCGGCGCTATCCGTCGCATTACTTTTCTCGGAACTGTTTTCACTGGAACCAGAGGACATACTCTGTTTCATATGTTTATTTTTAAATCATAGTATTTCTATTATATTTAAAAATAACGTCTATGGCAATGATAAAACAATAACGGGGTTCTCATTATTTAATTGGGCGCATACATGTCTGATAACTTCACAAGATTTTGCATATATTTAATCACCTTTTCCTGGTCTTCGCTCTTCATATTTCGTATGGGTTCACGAAGACAATCGATTTTTTCTAAAATTAATTTGGCGCTCCCTACACCACTCACATCCTGTTTGTAGTCTTTGTCAATGAAAAACTTCAAATCTCCCTTTGAAATCTCATTCCGATACGGCCCAATAACGGAATCTTTGAACGCCAAAAGGATTAGACGCGGATTCGCCTTGCGAAAAGACACGAGCGACGTTTTTACTGTCGCAATGTCATCGTTATCAGGAAACACCATTTGAACATCATCGACAAACTCCATAAAATGGTCGTTAAACGCGGAGAGAATTTGCCTTTGATCCATAATACATTAGATATGTATTTTATTTAAACTATTACAACAAATATTACAAAACAAATATTACAAAACAAAAAACATTGTAATATCTGTTCCTTTAATTCACCTCGCTGTTTCGCTTTTGTTGAAGCTGCTCCATCGAAACAGACCCTATCGTGTCAGCGGTGTACGTATCGGGCGGCGTCTCGATGTCCGCCTGATGCTCTATACTGGCATAATGGTGCTGTTGCCGCATTCCGCCGTTTCCCTTCGCAGCAAGTTCATCCGAGTTCTGGTCCAAAAAACTGAAATTATCCGACGCAACACCATAACCATTTGAACCAAGAGCAAAGGAGTGAGGTTCCCCGTTGTCTTGGGTCGCGGATTGTTGTAGCGCCTCTTGTTTAGGTCTCAAGTGGTCCGTTATTTCGGAACCAAATAGAACACGATGTCCGCGATTCAAAAGCAATAGCGCAGGAACCTTCGTAATGGTAGGAGGCAAGAGTATTTCTTGACCATTCGATAGCACTACGTATGTTGCGCCGTTAGGCTTCTTCACACGATTATCGAGAGGAATAAAATGAATGTCATTCTTTACTTCCGATTGCGAAATGACCTGTAAAAGACTCTTACAATTATCACAATAATTGCTATAGTAAAAAATCGAACTCATTATATTCTGCTTATTTTTAGATTTGTCGGTTTAAACTAATTTTGATAAAATTGATTTAATTATGTTCCATACTATTATAAGAAAGCATGGAGCCCGTTGTAACCGATTTGACCCAGGATGACCAATACCTGCGCTTCACACTTGGAAACGTAAACGTCAGCATTGCAAACGCGGTCAGACGCATTATGTTAGCAGAGATTCCTTGTGTGGTATTTCGAACGGCGCCTTATGAGGAAAATCGCGCGTCCATCGAGATAAATACATCCCGCATGAATAACGAACTCATCAAGCAAAGAATCAGTTGTATTCCAATTCATATCACAGATATCGAGTTTCCGCTTGACGAATACATTGTTGAGCTAGATGTTCGAAATGATACGAAGGAAATTATTTACGCCACCACAGCGGATTTCAAAATAAAGCATATCCCGAGTGCCTCTGCCGATGCGAATGGCGCCGACGATGCCAATGCGGAGCAGCGCGACACGCCAAGCGTGGAGCAATTGTTTCCGCCTGACAAAATCACGGGTGATTATATCGACATTGTCCGGTTGCGACCAAAAATATCAGACGCGATTCCAGGCGAGCATATCAAACTGTCGCTGCGGTTTGACTTGGGAACCGCCAAGCAAGACGGTGCGTTCAACGTGGTGTCGTCTTGTGCCTATGCAGCCACTCCGGACAAGCAAGAAATCGAAAATGTCTGGAGCGTGATGGTGAAAGAAATGAAGACCAACAATATGAGCGAAGAGGACATTTCCTATGCGGAAAAAGATTGGCGCTTGCTGGAAGCCAAGCGAATCACGAAGCCGGACTCATTCGACTTCAAAGTCGAATCAGTAGGACAGTTTGAAGAAATAGACATTGTGAAAAAAGCAGCAGATGTCATGAAGAATAAACTATCGAAATTCAAAGGAGTGATTTATGATGAAGGTGTAGTGACCAAATCCACCACCACTATTCCCAATTCATTCGATATTATTCTACAAGGGGAAGATTACACGTTGGGTAAGGTATTGGAATACATACTGTACCGGGACTATTATGATAACAAGCGCTCCGCAGAAGAAGAAGAAGTCCTTCGTCTTAATTATTGCGGTTTCCAGAAGCCACATCCCCATATTGATTTGAGTATTATTCGTGTCGGATTTGCTGAAGAAAATATTCAGGCGGATGAGGTGAGAAATTTGTTAGAGGTTGTTTATCATACCGCGACAAGCATTTTCGATACAATCGACAGACAGTTCATGTCACAAATATAATATAATATATAATATGCGTCTATTATATACCATGGTAGCAACAAAGAGTTTGGTGACAAAGACAATTTGGTTTTCGCTGATTATGCAGCTCATAACTAGTTTGATACCACTAGGTGGTTTTTTTATCTCTCTTCCCGAAGAGCACAAAATCTTAAGTGATATTCTGGTACTTGAAACAGTCGTGCAATTTATAGAGATGATATTTTACATATGGATCGCTTATGCGGTCTTGAACGTCAATAAGATGGCGTCGAGACGGTACATTGATTGGGTGATTACAACACCTACTATGCTGCTGTCCACGATTATGTTTATGAAGTATCAAGAGAAAAAGGAAAACGGCAAACTCAAAAGTGAACCGGTTAAAACACGCGAGTTTTTGGTTGAACACAAAAACGCGATTCTCTCCATATTTATTTACAATCTTGGTATGTTGACATTCGGTTATCTAGGTGAATTGAACATTCTTTCAAAGTATATTTCGATACCAATCGGTTTTGGATTCTTTGGAAAAGCGTTCGAAGAAATTTACTACGGGTTCGGTAATAAATCGGTAGTTGGGGAGCGTCTCTTCATGTTCCTCCTTTTCGTGTGGAGTCTTTATGGCGTTGCTGCCGTATTCCCGGCAAATCTTAAGAACGTGAGCTACAATTTGCTCGATATTGTCGCGAAAAACTTTTACGGATTATATATTTATTACCAGGTGACACAGGTATAAACGCACAATTAGTAATTTTAATTTTATCATTATCATAAGTATTGAAGTAATGTTTATGATATAAATTTCTGCGGTAATTATAAGATAATGAGTGGTGAACTTGAAGAAGTAAAAGAATTAACTCTTCGTCTTGGAGATATTATCCAACTAGAAGCAGAAACAGATGCTACACTTCACAAGAAACAATACATTATTCGGTATATTGACACCAATATTTTGCGTTTAGAGAATGAAGATGGAGAGAAAGAGATATCTATCAACAATAGTCGTTTAGAGAACGATTCTATTACGAACATTAATCTGTTGAGGAGGGAAGAACATCGGGGATTCGCGAAACAGAATGGGTTGTTACCCGAAACCTGGGTTGACATATTTTTTTCTCTTTCAACACCGTTTCAAATCACAGGACAAATCAAAGGATTAAATGAGGATCTAATAGAAATTTTCACCACGGAGCAGCAGACCATTTACATCGATTTTGGATACAAGGGGATTCCGTTGGATAGTTATATCCGCGAAATTATTATTCGCAACAAGCCCGTAACTCCGGTTGCTAGTCCTGAACCTGACGCGGTTTCAGTTTCCAACGTGCAAAGCACTCCAGATGCTAGTGCGGATGCCAGCCCAGATGCTAGTGCGGATGCCACCCCAGATGCTAGTGCGGATGCCAGCCCAGATGCTAGTGCGGATGCCATCCCAGATGCTAGTGCGGATGATGCCGACGTTTCGACACCGTTGGTCTTTGCATCGGACGAAATAATATTTGGAGAAGATTTGGGATTTGTAAAGCACATTGTGGAGTTGCCCGAATCTGAAAAACGTTTTCATATTGACAAACAGACTGATGACATGATGGACACAATGTTATCAACAATACCCAATGCGAATCGTACAACGCATATTATTAATGACATCCATACTATGATCAATCGTTTTAAGGAGTTGAGGGAAGCTTACTCGGATTTTGAGACAGACAATAACAACATAGTTGCGATACATTACGAAGACAAAGACAAACCTTTGGCGAAAGCTCTTGCAAAACTGGATAAAAAAATGTACTGGATGCTACCTGTGGCAACCATGAAAAAGAAACTTTACGATGTAACAAATACTAGCGAGGCAAAGGATGTTGAAATGCTTACACTAGCAGGAGAACGCGAAAAAGAGTTCAGTTACAACAACGAGTTGGAAACCGACAGCAGTAGATATTATTCGGAATTTAAGAAAAAATTAGAATTATCTACACCTTTCGCAGATAGTAAGCACCAGAATTATTTGTCCAAGCAGAATGTTTCGAGCAACATCACCGCAATAATTGACAACGGCGACTTTACAACATCGGTGGCTAGAGTAGAAAAGGATTTTGGTGAAATCGATACTAAAAAGTTTTTCACACAGGACTATGTTGTGTCGCAGAATATTCTGAAGGTCGATAGTATCGTGCCTGCCACCAAGAACGACACCATTATGGTTGGCTCATTTGTGACATTACCCGACTCTACCCTGCGTTTCTCGCGAATCAACGCCCCGTCTACTGACATTCTTGCCAAAGTTGGTCTCAACGACACCTATTTACAATATTGGCAGCTACTAAACAATAGAACACGGCCGCATACCATTGAGGTGGGTTCCGACTCTGCGCCTACTGATAAATTTCTGGAGAAAATTGTCCATTATAAACCGACCCAGGAGAATGACAATAACAACGACAATAACAACGACAATAACAACGACAAATCGAATGTCATGAGTAATTCCGCGCGTAAACAAAAAGAAGAGGAGCGCAAGGAAAATTACCGCAAGTATCTTGAAAATATCGTGCCTTCGACTGATAAACTAATCGAGTCGGTGAAACCTCACATCGAAGGAAAAATGTCGGTAAAAACTGTATGCGGTTATTTAGAACCCTTTTCTGTTGAATCCAACGAGATAACCAAAGGCAGATACAATCAGATTCGCGGTTTTATTGCTGACAAAATCAACGAGTTCTCGGCCAAGTTGGTCAAAATCGATCGCTCGTTGTCCGATCTTACTATGGAGTCGGCAGAAACTACATCGGGTATTCGCCAGATGTTCACGAACAATGTGGACACATATGACAGCGTCATGAGTGGATACGGAATAACCGACGAGATGCGCCTTTCTGACAACGAAATATATTCGCGCGTATACTCGATTGACCAAGGCAGATTGCTGAATGCAGGCATTTCTTTGGTATCCGTGCGCCTCCTTGTTCTACACGATTCTCCTAATATTGATGAATACCAGAAAATCACGCAAGAGAAAAGGAGTGGCGTTGTTGAACCAGATGAATGCAACAAATACGTGCTTTCCAAAAAATATGTATCTATGGATGAAATGACCGAGGATAATAAGAAAGAAATATTTTTCGATAAACGTTACGATAATACATATTACGAATTGGTGAACGATTATGCGGATGCCATGCAGGGCATCGAAGAAGGTGAACCGCGTCAAACATTCTTAGCGGGACGTTTACAGGAGGTAAACGGGTTGAGCACACCAGAGGCAAATCGAGACGCAGCAGCAATGCTTCTAGGAAAGAGAGTTATCATGAACGGTGACTACGCGGTTCTATCCATCGAAGATGCTGACCCCGCGTATTATAAGAGAGAAAACGAACAGTGGATATTGGACCCGGAAATAAACGAAGGTTTGCTAACGGATGAAACCAAATTGTTCTGCAATTTCAATGAGAAATGTATCACTACGAACCAACCTAACGAACCGAATAAGTGTGGCACGTTTGAAGTAGCGGGCAATAACAATGAGAGTGCGTTAGAAAAACAAATTATTAGTGAATTCGACGCGGTCCTCAAGACAACAAAGGACGATTACATCAAGAAAATTATGAAGGTGTTCAAGAAAGCCAAGGATAATATTCGTGTTCTACGCCTTATTCATGATTACAATAGTTCGCAAAAAAATGTAAACAGCAATGTATTTTTGACGGACGATTCTTTAGAAACTGATGACTCTCCTTACAGCACAATGCGCGATGCAATACTTGGACAAACAGACTTCGCCAAAAGGCAACAAGACATTCGCGATTTTATCACACACTTTACGCGCGCAGAAAATTTGAATCGCGACGAGTCAAGATATTGGCTCTACTGCGCGAAAACCAATGTGAAACTTTTGCCGTCGTTTTATCATGAAATCTCTAGTTCGTTTATCGATGGGGGGGACTATTTGCGTGTAATGGAGAAGATATGCGACGAACGAGGTGTTTTGGGTGATGATGGTTCGGCGTGGGTGGACAAGCACAGTGGTTATGTAATTATGCAGCGCTCGTTTGCCGCACAAGAAGGGTATATCGAAGATGTTTTTAGAACAATCAGACAGGATTTGCTCGATGACAACCCACTCTATCCCACAAAAGATAATGCAATACCTTGGGACAAACAAGATGAAACGACTATAATGATTCTCCGCGTTGTGGATGCTATGGGGAAATTTATGCGGATAATATTGGATGAAGAATGTAAAGGATTTATTGTAAGACTTGCGAAAGAAGTTATGAAGTTAAGCATTCTTGATAAAAAAAATTATGAGAAGATGATCAAACGTAATGAGAAAAAGAATCCGGGTAAAAAGAGCAAAAGTTACAAGGACTTCAAAAACGAGCAAATTATTGCCGCAACATTATCATACTTTCTTGTATATATTCAGACTAGTATTCCACAAATCAAATTTGGCACACAATATCCCGGTTGTAAAAGAGCATTTTCAGGGTTTCCAATTAATCCAGATAGCAGCAAAGTGAAAGGAATCGAATATGTCGCGTGTGTCGCAAGTAAAATAAAACAGTCTGGAGAACCGTGGGGCGCAACGTCAAACGCAAAGACAATAGCCAGGAATATCAAGACATATTTGGAAACAATTGTGGTGGAAAAAAGCGAAATAATCGCACGGCTAGATAACAAACGCGCGTTTGTGGAATTTCAAAAAACTCAGGCGAATGATGACATTGAAAACGCAATATCCACTTCAACCGCTTCTTTGTTACCAATCCTTATGCGCGTCAAGGCACCCAATGTAGAGAAGAGTCCTCCGGAATTTTATCAATCGTTCGAGGAATCTATGCGAACTTCGAACAAGGACCAGCATATGAAAGTAAACGTGCTTCAGGGTAAAAGAATACATGTGGCAGTTCGCGTTCAACGCCTCATCGAAGATGCCGTGAAAAATGAACTGGGTGCCAAGGCGGTTTTGACAAATTCTGCGGAGGAACCTTACGTCGAAAATGCTTGTTGTTGGGACGACGAAAACCGCCCATATGAATACTTTGTAACAAAAGTTCCCTCACTCAAAGAGTTGAATGAGGAGACAAAGAATATTTCTTCCTCGTTGAAATTCGCCAAGCAAATGAGTTCGGCTCGAATCTTGTTTGTATCCGCTGAAACAAAAACAAAGTTTCCGACCATATCTCAACTTTACAGTGAAATTACAATTTATCGTGCATTCGCTACTATTTGTCGCGATGAAATATCAGACGAACAACAGACGATTTGTAGCGAAAAAGACGCTTTATTTGACGATGGCGAAGTGGCTGACAATAGTATCGAAGCGCGAATGGACACACTGCGTAAAGGTGGCTTCAAATATTCTGCCGAACACGTCGTAGAATTGGTGGCTTCTAGGAATGCGAAAAACACGTTCGAATGGAAAACCGAAAACACGGAAACGGCTAATTATGGAGATGATCGATATGTTGAACTTGCCG
>MDTF01007978.1_pt1 | contig 11259 bp, 4 predicted proteins | sample 811191 | NCBI WGS metagenome assembly MDTF01 (sample SAMN05326649, study PRJNA326480) | marine metagenome | isolation source: seawater | place: Southern Ocean | collected 2011
GCATGGCGGCCTTGGTGGGCTCTGGGGGGACGCCGTCGCCGTCCGGTCGCCGCTCTGTCCCCGCCGTCGCCGCGCCGAGAGGCTGCCGCCGGTGCCTTCGCCCTCGCCGATCAGCAGCGACGGGTAATCGAGAGCCCCGCGGAAGAGCGCGTTCGTCACGACCAGCACGTCGCTGAGCTTGGGCTCGGATACTGCCCGCGACGGACCCCGCAGTCTTCTCGAACGACCGGCCAGGCGTTCATCTGGAACCTCTTCTCCACCAGGCTGTCCGGGTCGAGGTCCTCCGCGATAGCGCAGCCGAGTAGGTCACCGCGGCCTTCAGCTTGTACGTCTCGGGCTCCAGCTCGTACGTCTGGACGTACGGGGCGAGCTCGCCCCGGGCCCACCGCCAGTTAACAGCGGTTACGGCACTCGAGATGCGGCCCGGTCAGCTTAAGTTCGTGCTTCGCAATGATAAGTTGAAGCGGCACAGGAAAGCCCAGGCCTTGACAATGCCGTGCGCGAGGCGTAGCTCGCGCTCCATGTCCGCCATACGGAGGACGTCGTCCGTCTTGCGGCAGCAGCCGGCGCAGCAGCAGCAGCAATGGTTGGTTGGCTGAAGTGCCACCGCTTGATGCTTGCAACACAAGGGTACGGCAAGAAGACGAATTGAGACACTCCGCCTGACAGGCGCCGCGGCCCATCTGGCTCCGCGAGCGGGCGCTGCGCTTCACGGCGAAACCCGTTTTTCTTCGATTAAAATTTGAGCCGAGCCGTCTTCGTGAACAGCCCGCGTATCAATACTCCAAGACCTACTCCGGAGTGTTGGGATCGGAATTCCCCTGCCCGGCCCGAAGACGACAGGCCTTCCCATTGGGTCCACAACACAACCGGCGGACCTCGACTGGGCAGCCCTACATACACCGCGCCGACTACACGCGTGCCACGACGGCTTCAGCGCAGCCCTAGACGCAGTGGCACCTCCGCACGCGGTGCCGGGGAGAGCGTGCAAATACATTCTGCTCCCAGCCCTTTCGGGGCAGCGCTCTACGCGGGGCAGCGATTCTAAGCGCGTAGCGCAATCAGCATGCCGCCCGCAGAAGATCTTGCCGCGCACCACGCGGCCCTCAGCGAGGCAAGGGAAAAAGTAGCACTGGCGCATGGATTAGGCGGCAAAGCGTATGCTAGTAATTTGGAGCACATGATCAAGGAACTAGAGACCATGTCACGCGACAAGGCGTTGGTGACTAAGTGTTTCATAGCCGACCAGCCTGAATTCCTCGTGGAATTGGTGCAAGGCGTCTCCGGCGTATTGGTTGTCGCGGTCATCCGCATCCTGCGCACCGCGCGCAAAGACGACGCCACGAAGGATGGGTTATTAATTACTCAGTTATTGCAAGAGTGCGCCGAGGGCTTTCGCGTCGCGACAAGCCGCGTGCTCGAAGACGGCCTCGAAGACATACGTAAGGCAGACTTTTGTTTTATTCGGGCTCTCTCGTCGTGAGCCGCGCGCGGCTCTCGACGAGTCAGCCGGCCGGCCGGCCCCGCGCGGCCGACGGCGTCCGCCGACCTACTTTGTCGACGCCGCGCATCGTACGCCACCGACGCCGAGCATCACGATCGGATCTGGGCCGCCCAGAGCCTTCGGGCCCTCTCGGCGAGTCGGCCGGTCACCGGCCCTCGGTCCTGCTCGTGGGCTGCAGAGCCAGGCCTTTTATATAAAGTTATCCATAGTAAATGTTAGGCCCGCGCGCGTCCACGATGGGGGAAGGGGGAACCGCGGCGCCTAGGCCAGCCCGTCGGTCGCCGGCTCGGACACCGTGTCGCGCGGTGGCGGCTGCGCCGGCTGCGTGAAGGAGAAGCGGCCCGTCGTTGCCGGCACACTGTTGCGCCGCACGTCGACGGCGCTGTCCGACGGCGACCGCGGCGCCGCCGCCGCGGCCTGGTAGATCGCGGACGCGTCGCCGCGGCCCTCTAACAATGCCCCCAGGGCCTGCTGCTGGAGCTCGACTTGGCGCCGCAGCTGGGCGATCTCTTCACTTTGGCCGTTGCTCGACGCCGTCTCCTGACTTTGGCGCGCCTGCTTCAAGATGTCATCGACGACGACGCCCTCGGACAGGGCATTGTGGAACAATAACCAGGTCTGCACCACGTCCACGACGCGGATGGCAGATAGAGGGGCGAAGACCGCAAAATACATATAGCCCACGGCCAGGTCGTGTAACCGGGCGAGGTGCCGCGTGAGTGAGGGTACTATTGATGCAAAAGACGAGTGCCTTCGACCACCATACACAGCGGGCCCCTCGCCGCCCCACAATGTCCCCAAGACACAGACCGCCGCTGCCAAATAGTACATGGACACCGCGAACTTTAAGGAAGCCGGGTGGGCGCAGACTTCGAAGACGGCCACACCCACCGAACAGATACCTAGGACCATCTGGACTAACCGGTGGCACGCGTAGTGCAATCTATGCGCCACCCTATCCACAATGGCGGCGCAGGCTTGGAGTAACACGAGCACCAGCAAAAAATAGGAGAAGTCGTAGAAGGACCGCTTCGCGGCCTTGCCCGTGAAGTCGAAGAGGCCCTTCGCCAGGACGACATATAATAGAGCTTTGAGAGAGACCACGCACTTGGAGCTATGACTTAACCGTCTCAGCGGCGCGGTCTCCTCCTTGTGCCACACCTCCCAGGAGTCCGTGGCCGAGCCGCCTCTAGTACCATACGAGATCCACCGCCGCCAGGCCACGAAATCTTCCGCCACGTGGGGCCAGGAAAACCCGAGCGGGTTGAACCAGAAGGGCGCCAGCAAGAACGCGCCGCACGCGAGCCAGAGCGACCAGGTCCGTCCTAGATATTGATCGGACATCGTGTGGGCGCCCATCAAGCCCAGCGCCGCGGCCAACTCCACGCCCAAATACAAGTGGCTCGCGGCGAAGAAGCGGTACTGCTCGTCGAAGGAGTTATGTGTTGTAACAAAACCTCTGCCGGTGGCGCGGTACGTGGCGCCGCCCGCTAAGAGCGTTTGAGTGAAATAGTGAGCCCTCGTTTGGATGTGAAAGACAAAGTACAGGGGCCCGCCCGACGCGAAGACCTGGGCCACGTCCCTTGTAGCGTTTAGTAATCCTCTTTCTACAGCTAGGGTGGCTAATAGCGGTAACGTGTTCAACAATCCAAGACCGGCTAAGACAACTTGTAGAGTTCCTAAAGGCACCACCAAGCGATGCCCGATGGACTCCGCGCCGTAGACCGCCAACAACAGTGATAGATAAGTAGCTACTTGGATCGTCAGCACCGTTAACGCGGAGTTGATATAGTGCCCGATCCCGCCAAAGTAGTAAGATAATAATCGGGGGAAGTCCAACCGAGCTGCCACTCTCGAAACGTCTCTGGCCAAGCACTGCTCGGCGTTGCCCTGGCTCAGTTTGGCCTCAAATTTATAAATTTGTTGCATGCCCACGTCCCGGCCCTTGCCGACTTGCGCGTACTCGCGCATCGTGACCCCGCCGCCTCTTATCACTGCGGTGTACCCGGCGAAGATGTCCTCGCTTAAATTGATACCTCTAGAGGCTTTCGACACACCGCCGCGAGTCGTGAACCAGAGTTTATCGAATATGTCGGGATGCCCGTAGTGCAAGCGCATGTGCAAGGGATCCGCTAGTACTCTTTGTCCCAAAGTGACGAAAGATAATTCCTGCAGGGCCATGTAGTTCGCCAACGAACTGACGCTCCCGGTGAAGATGTGCTCTCTAAACCCGACGATGACTATAGGTGGGGCGCCCGGAGCTCTTTCACCTCGGAACTCCTGGACCAGGTTTCTCGTTTTCAAGGCTTCTTCAAAATAACCGGCCTGGTTCATGTCGATGGTCTGCAACGTTTCACCTCTGGTGAACACGACGGCGTGGTTCTGGTTCTCCGGTTTCCCTTCGCCGACAATCGCGTTGCCCGGGAGGCGGACGCGGTAGACTTCCGCGGGGCCGTCCGTCAGGGCGTCGTACTTCACTAAACAACTGTAGAAGGCCGAGGCGCCGCTGCGATTCACCCGTTGTTCATCTATATAAGCCACTCTCAGTAAAGGATTCCTTTTCAAAAGCATCTCGATATCTTTTGCTTTCGGGTCCTGCTGGGCACTTTGCCTTCCATAAATCTGGCACGTCACGACGTACCCAAACTTGAGTTTGAGGAGGTCTTCCAGCGCTATTTGAGGATGGGTCGGGCTCTCGTCACACGCAGCAGCATATAATCTAGACGTCTTGGGCGCGCCGGCCCTCCTTCTAGAGCGTCTCGCGTCGTTGACCCGTTCGAGCCGCGCTAGGAGTCGTAGGGCGGCCTCGTTCTGCATGATGCCTTCTACCGTTCTTGCTAACGTTTGGGCCCTATAAGACGCCCATAATCTCGTTTCAACGACATGCTTCTCGGAGAAGACCGCATCTCTAGCAGCGTGGTCGTCGATGCCCCTTCTTTCTAAAAACGCGCGCCAGTCCGCCTTGTACAAGGTCTGCAAGTACAGTAATGTAGTGACGCCGTCCGAGTTCTTCTTTCTTAAATCGCTCTCGGATAAAATGACATCCTCCGAGTAGAACGGCGTTAGAGTGGTCAAAGACACGGCCGCATCTAAAGGCGGCGGCGGCGGCAGGTCCATCAGCAAGGAGTTCACGAAGAAGGTCAGGCGCCTTGTCGCTTCTTGCCCTCTAGGTTCGGTCTTGCGCTGCGGCGTCGTCAACAAGCCCTTGAGCTTCACCGCGAGGCGCTTCAACAACTTCGCATCTAGGGCCAACGAGTCCGCACACGCCGAGGCGTAGCGGCCGTCCCAGAAGAAGCCCCGCTCGTTCGCTAACACGAACGTCAGTCTATCTAAGACCTCCCGCGCATAAGAGCCCTTGGTCGCGTTCTTGACGACGCAGGCCTTGGCGCCCGCTAGAGCGCTGCGCAGCTTGTCCCGTAACGCGTCTCGGAGCGGATCCCGGGCCTCCTTCTGACTCCCGGCCATATACTTTTGCGACCCAAGGGAGTACTTCTGGGTCTTGAGGAGTCGTAATGGAGCTGACGACGTCGGCGCCAGGGAGGCGCGGCCTAATGCCGCTAAGCCAGATGTTGATTGGGACCGCGGGAGGGAACTCAGGGAGTCCAGGGACCCGGTCGGACCGTCGGCCTCACTGGCGTCTTCGGACGGTTGCGTGGACTCTAAGTTGGCGTAGGCGTCCAGCGGCGCGTCCATAGAGACCTGGCGCTTGTGGAGCTTGGACTCGAGGAGTCCCGCGAGCTCCGCTAACGGTTTCAAAACTTTTTGGGCCAGGTCCTCCACTCTCACATGTTGCAGCAGGGCCTCGGGCCCGCGCGCCCACTTCTCTATAATAGAAATGATCGCAATCACGTCGTCTTTGTGGATCGGTCCTAGTAATTTCAATAACAAAACGGTCGCCAGTTCCTTCACTTCATCAACAGCTTCGGTCGCCACGACGTCGCCCTGGAGCGCCGCGGCCAGGTCGTCGCCCACCGCTCGAGCAGCGGCGGCGTGGCTTCTCGCCCGCACGTCGTCCTCCAAAGAAGTCGCTAATTTTTGCAAAGGCCGGTACGCGGCCGCGGCGTCCGAGACCATCGAAACAGCCCGCTCGACAGCACCCGCGGTCACAAAGATCGGTAAATAAACGGGCTTGGAAAAGCCGGGGAAGCGGTCGAACTGCAAGACCTCCCGTTCATAGTTCGTGATGATGTCAGAACTACGCATCGCACTTATAACATCGTTCCAGGCCTCCGCAAATAAGACCCACTGCACCTCGTCCGCCGCCCCGAGCGGTTCCAAATGCTTCTGGGCCGAGCCGTGCTCCAATAAATCTAAGAGACCTCTTCGGGCGCCGTCGGCCGGCGTGTCCAACGCGTCCGCCATGGATAAGAATGACGGCAGGCGCGGCGCCAGGGCGCCGTTGTAACTGGACGCCGCACCTAACGTAGAAGCTAGGTCCGAGGAGGAAGTAGGCGGCGTGGCGTCCCCGAGGCGCCGGATCGGATTCCGGGGGTCTTCGTCCCCGCACACGGTCTGGTACAAGCACGACGACGCTTCTCGCACCCGCGGATCCGAACCGGGCGCGAAGCGCAGACCGCCCGGCGACGGGCTTGCAGGTGTGGTCAGCGGCTGGCCTTTCGTTTCTTCGGCGACGCCGTACACGAGTTTGGCGCAGAAATTCGTCGGTAGGAGTAAGAACGCATCTCTTAACGCAGGAAAGTCTCTGACAATACCTAATTTGTCCCGAAACCCGACATACACTCCCACCGCGGAAGAAGCCAGCGAGTACCAGATGGACGAGTCGATCAAAAAGATCAAACAAGGCGGCGCCCACCGACCGACCAACTGCGACGCCGTCTTCAAGCCGCGCCCAGGAATCTGGGGGTAGTTCAAGTAGTCGTCCACGATCTGGATCGTGGGACTCACCATGGGCTTGACCAGGAACTGATACCCGAACGCAAGTTTCCAGAGCACGAGGATGAGCCAGTAGAGCTGGTACGTTCTTGCGGTGTCTAAGGGTTCATGTACTAATTTGCCCACGTAGTTCGTGGAGCGCGGGAGGAAGACCGCTAAGAGAGCTCTTGCCACGTCGTTGTTCGCGCCGGACGTGTAGATAACTGTAAGTGCTCGCGGCCACAATTGTAACGTCGCCTCCACGACATAGATGCACATCGGTAAAAGGCCCAACCACACGTACTGCCAGAACCAGAAGGCCGGCTGCTTGCCCAGGGATCTAACGGGAGAGCGGGGGAGGACTTCGTTCGCATCGAAGGCCCAGCTCAGGTACATGCACTGGTAGACGAAGCAGGCGTAGCGGCCGCAGACCCGGGCGGCGAGAGCGCCCTTCGCGACGTCGTTGCCGGCCGTGCCCTGGAGCTTCGCTTCTAAGCACGCGTTCAGTAAGGCGTACAGGTTAATGGCGATGAACAACCCGGAGTACACCTGTAAAGCATACGCGAAGTCCCACACCAAATAAGTAGAAAACGCAAACGTGGCTAAAACTTGAAACCACAGCGCGTGGTACTCGTAGACCCTCCCGAACGCGAACGCCACGTGGAGCCAAGTCCGTTCCTCCATGTAAGTTTTTGGTGCGGCAGAAAGGGCCAGGTGGACCGGCGGGGGAAAGGTCGAGACGTCATCGGATAAAGACGAGGTCTCGCCGGACATGGACTGCGAAGCTCTTTTTTGCCGGGCGACGTCCGACCGCCTTTTATGCGCTCTGACCGCCGTTTCGGTAGCGACGGGCGACCGATGGTACTTCAAACAGTGCTTGGACCAGAAGAACTCGTTGCAGTCGTCATAATTCTTCTTGTGAATATGGTCCGCGTTCAGGCGCATATGCTGGGCGATCACATCATATATAGGAGACACGACGGTATCCAAGAAGTGGCCCGGATATAACGAAGCGCCGCGGTCGCCCTGGCGCTCGTGCACTTCGCACGCCGCCCACTCGCCCGCACAACTATGATAGAGGTAGCAGACGCACTCCGGCAGGTGTCGTAAATTGGCGCATTCACCCCAGACGCACAGCCACAACACGACATCTCCATAAGCGCCGCCCGTGTCCTCCGCTTTTGGACTAAAGTGGGGCTACACTTCCAACGACGAGCACCACTGGCGATAGTTCTCAAAAAGTTTCGCGTGGACGCTTCGTGCCGCTAACTCGTCCGCGGCGTCGCACGACGGGCGGCCCGGCGGTTGTCGGGCTAACGCATTGGCGAAGAGCATTAATGCGTGCTCGGCCTGGGATCGTACGTTGTCGTCCTGCAAACCAAAGAAGTTTCCCAGGGCCTCCGCCGACGCAAAAGTCTGGGTCGCGAAGCGCTTGAGGGCCGGGGGTAGTTTCAGCGGGTCGAACAAGTTGTAGTGCTGCGTCCTTGCGGATACCAGATGCAATTGGTGCGTCGCGGCGTCCGAGGCGCGGCCGTCGTCCCTGCGCACATCTCTTGAAGGCATGGCCGCCGCTCTTAATGAACCTGATGGCTCCTGGGGCCGCACCACGAACACGCTTACGGCAATGACGAGCCACGCGACGCAGGCCCACAACTCCCCGAACGCATAATGAACAAACTCGGGACCCGGCACGTCGCCCGGCCGCGCCACGGCCACGACGTGGACCCATAAAGCACTGCCACCGGCTAAAGCCTTGTCCAAAGCTAAAGCGGCGAACCAGCCCGCGGCCAGGGCGTGCGCTACTCTCTTCACTAGCATATATCTTTTGGCGTCGCGCTCCGCGCTGTACAGCGCTCCGCCGGCGATGAGGGTCGCGACGAAGGCGCCGAAGACGTTGCCGCTCGCGTCCGGGGCGACGCCCGAGTCGGGGCACCGATTATGGTGCTCTAACAGTAATGCAAGGGGGAGCGCTACCAAGCCCGCCGCGCTCACCGCCGTGACTTTGGCCGGCGCCAGGACGGCCACGGACCCGCCCGTCACGGCGCCGACGGCGCAGACGATGAAGCCGACGGTCGCGTAGACGTCGCTCGCGTCGCCGTAGGTCGGGCGGATCGCCGCCGCGCACAGGCTGCCGAAGAGCGCCGCTCCCAGTATAGCGGAGCCGCCGGCGGTGGCTAATGCGACGGCCGTCGCGAGGAGCGCGAGCGCCTCGGCATTCGCGAGGAGGCTGGCGAGCAGTGCCATGGTCGTGGTTCGGCCGCGGCGACGTTGTCGCCGCCTGGATCCCCTCTTGTAGATCTGAGCACGGCAAGCGCACGACGCGAAGCGCTGCGAGCTGCTTCGTTGACCTCTTGCAACGTGGCTTCGTTGCACGCGTCGTACGCGAGTCGCACGATTGCAGCAGCGGCGGATAAATAGTCCTACGCACCAAGGTTGGAGAGAGGCAGCAAGTTGGAAAAAATAACGACAGAGACACCTCTAGCCCTCCGGTATCGTGGCCCGAGACATCCGGGACCCGTTCGAGGCGCCTCTTTTTTTCTTTTTTAGCAGCACGGGTTTTCGACGCTACTATCCGTGCCACTCTAAACGCTATACCTGCTGCGCTGCGCTGTAGCCAGCCGCGTGACACAGGACAAGCCTTGAATTCGCCGCGCCGCCCAGGGCTCGCGTTTCCACGCCGCCGCAGCGCCGCCACCTGCCGCTGACCATAAAGTCGCCGCGAACGCGCCGCCCGAGCCGCCGCGCCCGCGCCGCCGCGCCCCGGACGCCATGGCCGCCGCCGCCGTCCAGCCGGCCATGGACCTCGAGGTCAAGGAGCCGCGCCCCAAGGCGGAACAGCTGGTGCCGCAGCCCCGGTCGGCCGTCCCCGAGGGCGACTTGTACGCGCTCTTCAAGCAGAAGGAGGGCGAGCTCGCCTTTTTAGATGTCCAGGAGCGCTACGTCAAGGACGAGATCAAGAACTTAAAAAGGGAACTCATTAGGGCGAAAGAAGAGGTCACGAGAATTCAGTCCGTCCCGCTAGTCATCGGCCAGTTCAACGAGATGGTCGACGGCACGTACGGCATTGCGTCTTCTACCGCCGGATCTATTTACTACGTGAGAGTCCTCTCAACCCTAGACCGGGAAAAGCTCAAGCCGAATTCCAGTGTAGCGCTCCACCGCCACTCGCACTCCATCGTCGACGTATTACCCCCGGAGTCCGACTCCACCGTGCAATTGATGGTGGAGAAACCCACTGTCACGTATAAGGACATCGGCGGCATGGACGTGCAAAAGCAGGAGATGCGCGAAGCGGTTGAGTTACCATTGACGCAGTTCGAACTGTACCGCCAGATCGGTATTGATCCCCCGAGAGGTGTACTCATGTACGGCCCGCCGGGCACGGGCAAGACCATGATGGCCAAGGCCGTGGCTAATTCCACGACGGCGTCGTTCATCTCTGTGGTCGGGAGTGAGTTCGTGCAAAAGTACTTGGGGGAAGGGCCTAGAATGGTGCGCGACGTGTTCCGGCTTGCTCGCGAGAACGCGCCGGCCATCGTGTTCATCGACGAGATCGACGCGATTGCAACGAAAAGATTTGACGCGCAGACTGGTGCTGACAGAGAAGTGCAGCGCATCTTATTGGAGTTACTCAACCAGATGGACGGGTTCGACCAATCGGTCAATGTAAAGGTGATCATGGCCACGAACCGGGCGGACACCCTAGACCCGGCGCTGTTGCGGCCGGGGCGCCTGGACCGCAAAATCGAGTTCCCGCCCCCGGACCGGCGGCAGAAGCGCCTGGTGCTCCAGGCGTGCACGGCGAACATGAACTTGAGCGACACCGTGGATTTGGAGGACTACGTCTCGCGGCCGGAGCGCATCAGCGCCGCGGACTGCATGGCCATCGCCAACGAGGCGGGCCTCATGGCCGTGCGCGAGAACCGGTACGTCGTGCTGCCCAAGGACCTGGACGCGGCCTACAAGAAGCACGTCAACAAGCGCAGCACGGACTTCGCCTTCTACACGGCCTAGGCTCACTTGGGGGCTAATCTAGTCGTCTTACGTACGCCCCGGTGTTCGCTTCGGCGGGCTCGCCCCAGGGAGTATGGCGTGCGAGCCAAGCAGCGCCGCCGCCCTGGCCGCAGAAGCGCCTAGCTTCGCGAAGCTTCGAACGGCGTTATAAATTTAGCCTGCGCGGAGGAGTCAGTTCGGCGATGGGCCACTCCGAAGGGGGTCGGTTCCAGCCAGTACGACATAGCGGCTAAGGGGGGGTCTGTCGTTGGTGCACTTTGAGTCTAGGCCTGGCGGTCCCCCTAGGCTATTAGCGGCCAAAGTGGCGAGTTTAGCAGTTTTTCACCCGGGACGGATAGATGTCTGGAGACTAGTGGCGGGTGGGTGTTGCCACACGCGCTTGTCGTGCACGTCCGTAACAATGCGTCCGTTCATGGATCCCTAGTGGTTGTTCTATTAGTCGCACGGGTTTTCTCATTTCGTAAATTTTCACGTGTAATACGGACAAGCGCTTAATTATACGTTTCTATGTCTCGCGTCTTGAGCTCTCTCTGCTGCGTGCTCGCCACCTGGGCCGCGGCCCGCGCCGACGTCGCCCCGGCCGCCGACGCCGGGCCCGCGACGTACTGCGGGAAGCACGCGGGCTATAGGTGCCACAACCAAGGAAATGGCAAGGAGCGGTGTCACCTGGACGTCTCGTGCAACCCGGCGCCGGCCGCAAACGCCACAACCCCCGTGCGCGTCCATGCGATCGGGGCCAGCCGCGTAGACGGCTTCGGGAGCCAGTTCTTGAGCCACCTGGCGGTCTTCGGGGCGTGCCGGCTCGTGCCGCACGACGGGTGCTGCTACATCCACAACCCAATAAGACGCCTGGAGCACGGCGTCGACGC
>MDTF01015549.1_pt1 | contig 11256 bp, 10 predicted proteins | sample 811191 | NCBI WGS metagenome assembly MDTF01 (sample SAMN05326649, study PRJNA326480) | marine metagenome | isolation source: seawater | place: Southern Ocean | collected 2011
AGTCTCTGGCACAAAACCATAATCTGCAGGATACATCATAGAAGAGAACAACATTCTGTCGAAACGAATTTTATTCAAATCAAAGTCATATTCATATTTATTTCTACTTCCTTTAGGTATTTCAATTAAAACATCGAAAGTTGTATTTTCTTTTGAACTCATAAATTTTGTAATTTTTTTTAACGTGGTGCAAAAATAGTGAATTCATTAAGTTTTTCAGTAAATTTTGTACTGAAATTACGCAATGGTTTTCGAATGAGTTAGGTATATAGAAGTCATTAAAAAATCCTTTTTTCATCAATTGAAAAAAGGATTTTAAAAAATATTTAGAATAGTGTTTTATAAGTACATTACTTCTTTAACAGCTTTTATAACATCGTTTGCATTCGGAATCCATTTTTCAAATAATACTGGAGAATAAGGAGCAGGTGTGTCTGCTGTTGTAATTCTTTTAATTGGTGCATCTAAAAAGTCAAATGCTTCTTCTTGTATTCTATACGTAATTTCGGAAGCAACACTTGCAAATGGCCAAGCTTCTTCTAAAATGATCAATCTATTTGTTTTCTTTACTGAAGTTAAAATAGCTGCATGATCCATTGGCCGTACAGTTCTTAAATCGATAATTTCAACAGAAATATTTTCTTTAGCTAATTCATCTGCAGCTTTGTAAGCTTCTTTGATGATTTTTCCAAAAGAAACAATCGTTACATCTGTACCTTCTCTTTTAATATCTGCAACTCCAATAGGAATAATGTATTCACCTTCTGGAATTTCCATCTTATCACCATACATCTGTTCAGATTCCATAAAAATTACGGGATCATCATCTCTAATTGCTGCTTTTAATAATCCTTTGGCATCATAAGGGTTTGATGGTACAATAACCTTTAAACCAGGCGTATTTGCAAACCAGTTTTCAAATGCTTGAGAGTGTGTTGCTCCTAATTGACCAGCAGAAGCGGTTGGTCCTCTAAAAACAATTGGACAATTGAACTGCCCACCAGACATTTGTCTAATTTTAGCAGCATTGTTTATAATTTGATCAATTCCAACCAAAGAAAAGTTAAACGTCATGTATTCCACGATAGGTCTATTGCCATTCATAGCAGAACCGATTGCAATACCCGCGAAACCAAGTTCGGCAATAGGAGTATCAATAACTCTCTTTGCGCCAAACTCATCTAACATTCCTTTACTGGCTTTGTAAGCTCCATTATATTCCGCAACTTCTTCACCCATTAAATAAATGCTTTCATCTCTGCGCATTTCTTCGCTCATTGCTTCGCAAATTGCTTCTCTAAATTGGACTGTTTTCATGTATTTTTTAATCTAGTTGTTTATTCTACTTGCAAAAGTAAGAAAATAATTGTCATTTTTTTTATTCAACTTTATAAACTCATTGAAAAAAGTAATAATAATTACTCAATCGTTTTCGAAAATTGTTAAATAATAAAAAAATACTATGCGCGCATAGTATTTTTTTAAAAAAAAGACGTAATTTCGTACCAGAATAAATGATTAAAAATAGAATTTATGAAAATATTGGTATGTATTAGTCATGTTCCTGATACCACTTCTAAAATTAATTTTACAGAAAACGATACGAAATTTGATATAAATGGAGTACAGTTTGTAATTAATCCTTACGATGAATTTAGCCTTACTAGAGCTATGTGGTTTAAAGAAAAACAAGGAGCAAGTGTAACAGTGGTAAACGTAGGAAATGCTTCTACAGAACCAACTTTACGAAAAGCACTGGCAATTGGGGCCGATGATGCAGTTCGTGTTAATATGGAGGCTGTTGACGGTTTATCTGTTGCCAAACAATTAGCAGAAGTTGTTAAAAGTGGAGGATATGATTTAGTTTTAGCGGGTAGAGAATCTATCGACTATAATGGAGGAATGGTTCCAGGGATGTTAGCTTCTTTGTTAGATTACAATTTTGTGAACGGATGTGTAGCTATGGAAGTTGATGGAACTTCAGTTTCTTTATCTAGAGAGATTGATGGTGGAAATGAAGTTTTAAGTACTTCTTTACCATTGGTAGTTGCTGGTCAAAAAGGAATTGTAGAGGAAAAAGATTTACGTATACCAAATATGCGTGGAATAATGATGGCTCGTAAAAAACCTTTAAATGTTATTGAGCCTGTTGCTATAGAAAATGCAACTTCAATAGAATCATTTGAAAAGCCAGCACCAAAAGGAGCTGTTAAATTAGTAGATGCAGATAATATCGATGAGTTAATTAACTTATTGCATAATGAAGCTAAAGTAATATAAATAAAACCTTGTCATTGCGAACAAAGTGAAGCAATCTGTTTAAAAGGTTATTTCGTCAGTTTTCATCATAATGACTTCTAATATAAAAAATATGTCAGTTTTAGTTTTTGCAGATTCAGCAGAAGGAAAATTCAAAAAGAGTGCTTTTGAAGTAGTTTCTTACGGGAAAAAGGTTGCTGAGCAATTAGGAAGTAATTTAATTGCTTTAACAATAAATGCTAACAATACCGAAGAATTATATGCTTACGGAGCAGAAAAAGTAGTTTCAGTTTCTAACGATTCTTTAGTAACATTTAATGCCAAAGCATATGCATCGGTCATAAAACAAGTTGCAGATGCCCAAGGTTCATCAATCGTGATTTTTGATTCTAGTATTGATGGGTTATTTGTTGCGCCAATGATAGCGGTTGCATTGGACGCAGGTTATGCATCTAATGTAGTTGCATTGCCAAGTTCAATAAATCCTTTTTCATTAAAAAGAAAAGCATTTTCAAGTAAAGCATTTTCAAACACTATAATTTCTACGGATAAAAAAGTAATTGGGGTTTCTAAAAATTCTTATGGAATTCATGAGAATCCAGTATCTGGAGTAACAGAAAGTTTTGATGCTGCTCTATCTGACGCAGATTTAGGAGTAACATCAGTAAAAGTAGAAAGAATTACAGGTCAGGTAACGATTGCAGATGCAGATACAGTTGTTTCTGCAGGAAGAGGGTTAAAAGGACCAGAGAATTGGGGAATGATAGAGGAGTTAGCTACTGTTTTAGGAGCTGCAACTGCTTGTTCTAAACCAGTTTCAGATTTAGGTTGGCGTCCACATGGAGAACATGTTGGTCAAACAGGAAAACCAGTTGCAGCTAATTTATATATTGCAATCGGAATTTCTGGAGCAATTCAACATTTAGCAGGAATTAATGCATCGAAAGTAAAAGTAGTCATTAACACAGACCCAGAAGCGCCTTTCTTTAAAGCTGCAGATTATGGTATTGTAGGTGATGCTTTTGATGTAGTTCCTAAATTAATTGAGAAGTTAAAAGCTTTTAAGGAAGCTTAAATCAAATATTCAAAACACTGTTTTTTAAATGAAAACCTATTAGCTTAAAAGCTAGTAGGTTTTTTCTTTTCATAAAAACTGACAAAATAAAAGTTTTAAAGCTATTATTTTCATTAAATTGTGCCCAGAAAAAAAGTGTAATCTAAGACGCTTTTTTGCATTTTGTAGAATAATATATGAGTTTAATACCACTAACCATTAAAGGAATTTCTTACAGTCAAACTCAAAGTGGTGCATATGCATTAGTTTTGAATGAAATGGACGGAACAAGAACTTTACCTATTATAATAGGAGCTTTTGAAGCACAATCTATTGCCATAGCTTTAGAGAAAGAGATTAGGCCTCCAAGACCACTTACACACGATTTATTTAAAACATTCTCTGATCGGTTTGAAATTAATATAAAAGAAGTAATTATTCATAAATTAGTGGATGGGGTTTTCTTCTCTAGCTTAATTTGTGAAAAAGAAGGTAAAGAAGAGGTTATAGATACTAGAACTTCTGACGCCATTGCTATTGCAGTTCGTTTTAATGCGCCGATTTATACCTATGAAAACATATTAGATAAAGCAGGTATTTATCTAAAAGTTGAAGAAGAAATGGCTCTTGAAAATAAACAAGAATCTTCAGAAATATCTTTTGAATTAGAGGAACTTCCTAAAAAAGATGAGAATGATTTTTCTAGTTTGTCTTTAAAAGAATTACACAATCAATTAAACAATGCAGTTGCTAGTGAGGATTATGAAATTGCTGCAAAAATAAGAGACGAAATTAGCAAGCGTTCTTAAATAATGTACAATCAAATTATGAAAAAAATATTTGTTTCCGTTTTTTGCTTATTATCGATTTCAATTTTTTCTCAAAATACAGAGACAGCTTCAGCTATCGCTGAAATAATTCCAAGCCAAGGATTTTCTCTAAGTAGTTTATGGAGAGGTGTTTTAGGGATGGTTGCTTTAATTGTAATCGCCTTTTTATTTAGTGCTAATAAAAAAGCGATTGATTGGAAAAAAGTAGCTATTGGTTTATTTCTTCAACTAATAATTGCAGTTGGAGTTTTAAAAGTTGAATTCATTCAATCTGTTTTTGAACTTGTTGGAGGGATATTTATAGAAATATTAGGATATACAAAAGCAGGTAGTGAATTTTTATTTGCAGGTATTGTTGGGGATATGAATAAATTTGGGTACATATTTGCCTTTCAAGTTTTACCAACTATTATTTTCTTTTCAGCATTAACTTCATTATTATTTTATTTAGGTATTATTCAAAAGGTGGTTAAAATTCTAGCAATTGGTTTGTCTAAGTTTTTAGGTATTTCTGGTATGGAAAGCCTTTCTGTTGCGGGTAATATCTTTTTAGGACAAACAGAGGCCCCCCTTTTAATAAAAGCTTATTTAGAAAAAATGAATAAGTCAGAAATGTTATTGGTAATGATCGGTGGTATGGCCACAGTTGCTGGTGCAGTTTTGGCAGCTTATATTGGTTTTTTAGGAGGTGGAGACAAGGCTCTAGAGTTAGTTTTTGCGAAACACCTTTTGGCAGCTTCAGTTATGGCTGCTCCTGGAGCTATTGTAATTTCAAAAATATTATACCCTCAAACTGAAGAGGTAAATTCAGATGTTACAGTTTCTCAGGAAAAAATAGGATCTAATATTTTAGATGCTATTGCAAATGGAACAACAGAAGGTCTTCGCTTAGCTGTTAACGTTGGAGCGATGCTTTTAGTTTTTGTAGCTATTATTGCGATGCTAAATGGTATTTTAGGTTGGGTTGGAGATGTCACAACTTTAAATGGTATTATTGCAGAAAACTCAGGATATACAACATTATCGTTAGAGTTTATTTTAGGATCTATTTTTGCGCCATTAATGTGGTTAATAGGTGTGCCTACTCAAGATATTTCCATGATGGGTCAATTATTAGGAATTAAATTAGCCGCAAGTGAATTTGTAGGTTATATACAATTAGCAGAATTAAAAAATGCAGCTAATGCGACACATCTAACGTTTAATAAATCAATTATTATGGCGACCTATATGTTGTGTGGTTTTGCAAACTTTGCTTCTATTGGAATACAAATAGGAGGAATTGGATCTTTAGCTCCAGGTCAGCGTAAAGTTTTATCTGAATTTGGAATGAAAGCTTTAATAGGAGGAACAATTGCTTCTTTAATGTCTGCAACAATTGCCGGAATGATTATCGGATAGTGGCGAATCACCAATTATAATTATATATTTAAATCGTTAATAACTTTAAAATATTATTTAAAAAGCTTTGACAAAAATGGTTGAAGCTTTTTTTATTTTTACATCACCTTACTTAAGGTTTTAAAAGAATAAACAACTACACATTAGAATGAAACAATATCACGACTTAGTAAAGCACGTTTTAGAAAACGGAAATGAAAAAGGAGATAGAACAGGAACAGGAACAAAAAGTGTTTTTGGATATCAAATGCGTTTTGATTTAAGTGATGGTTTTCCTATGGTAACAACCAAGAAATTACACTTAAAATCGATTGTTTACGAATTACTTTGGTTTATAAAAGGTGATACAAATATTAATTATTTACAAGAAAACGGAGTGAAAATCTGGAATTCTTGGGCAGACGAAAATGGAGATTTAGGTCCAGTTTATGGGCATCAATGGCGAAATTGGAATAGTGATGAAGTCGATCAATTAAAAGAAGTGATTGATACTTTAAAGAAAAACCCAAATTCTAGACGAATGTTAGTTTCAGCTTGGAATCCGTCAGTATTACCAGATACAGGTATTTCTTTTTCAGAAAATGTAGCTAATGGAAAAGCTGCATTACCTCCTTGTCATGCGTTTTTTCAATTTTATGTTTCCGATGGAAAACTATCTTGTCAGTTATATCAAAGAAGTGCAGATATATTTTTAGGTGTTCCTTTTAATATAGCTTCTTATGCATTATTTACAATGATGATAGCCCAGGTTTGTGGGTATGAAGTAGGAGAGTTCATCCATACTTTTGGTGATGCACATATTTATAACAACCATATTGAACAGTTAGAATTACAATCGTCTAGAGAGTTAAGACCACTTCCAAAAATTAAAATAAATCCAGCTATAAAAAATATAGAAGATTTTACATTTGAAGATTTTGAATTGTTAGATTACAATCCACATCCTCATATAAAAGGTAAAGTTGCCGTATAAATAAAAAAGAGATTTTAAATTTAATCTTTGAAAGTTTTTTTTAATCTAGTATAGATTTAATATATTTTTATCAGCTCAGGCAAAATTATTTTAAAAAGAACTATTTTAAAATAAAGCATACTTTTTTTTCAGATGATTATCATTGATTTTTGTATTGCTAACATATTCTATCTACAAAAATTTAGTTCAAAATGGCCAAAAAAATACCAAACCTCAAAACATTTACATTAATTTAGCATAAAATTAAAGAGTACAAATGATTACAATTATAGCTGCAATTTCAACAAATAATGCATTAGGAAAAGACAATGATTTAATATGGTATTTGCCAGCAGATTTAAAGCGTTTTAAAAAAACCACTACCGGTCATCACATACTAATGGGTAGAAATACTTTTGAGTCTATAGGTAAACCTTTACCTAATAGAACGACCATTATTATTACTAGAAATGAAGATTATTTTAAAGATGGGTGCTTAATTGCTGGTAGTTTAGAAGAAGCAATAGAGTTCGCAAAAGAAGACGAGCAAATCTTTATAATTGGTGGTGCTCAAATTTATAAATACGCTATAGAAAATAATATTGCAGATACTTTAGATATTACTTTAGTGCACCAAGAGTTTGAAGCAGATGTTTTTTTTCCTGAAATAGATCTAAAAATTTGGGAAGAAGTTGCTAGAGAAGATTTTAAGGCTGATGAAAAAAATAAATTTGATTACAGTTTTTTAAGATTTCAAAAGAAAACTAATTAGTTCTATTTGATCTAAAACCACCACCTAAATTCATTTTATATTTTTGCTGGGCAAATAAGAAGTAATTAAATAATTTATAATTAACGTCATACCCATAATCTATAGTTGATTGATAATCAACTGTGTTTTCGTAAATATTAATGTTATATTGACTAAGATTCCTGGCTCTATTATTCCATTCTAAAACCCATGCCCTATTTCGGGCTTCTAAATAATTTTGAGAATAATATCCTTGAGGCTTTGCATTAGAATTTAAAAAACTAGTAAAGCCAATATCAATAATTATAATTTCATACTCTAAGCTATCATTAGCAATAACAACAGGGGCTTCCTCTTTTATAGCTTTATTATTTAAAGGCGATGAACCACAAGCCCAAAAAAATATTCCAACCGTAAATAGCGTTAGTATTTGTTTTAAAAGTTTCATAATCAGAAGTTTTATGAAGAGTAAAGTTCTGAAAATTATTCTTAAAATCATTGGTTTTTAATTCTTTTAACATTAATTTTAAAACTTAAAATTTTAAAAAATGAAGTTTAAAATACTAGTAACCCTTATTCTTTGTGTTTCTTTTTCATGTTCAAAAGAAGTAGTGGTAAAGAATCAATATTCAATTTTAGAAGAAAAGGATAGAGCAACTCTAAAGGACGAACTTTTAGAAGATCGATTTATAAACTTACTTCCGGAATTAATGGACAAATCAGACATTGATATGTGGTTGTTAATTTCTAGAGAATATAATGAAGACCCGGTTTTAAAGACGATGTTGCCTGCAACTTGGTTAAATGCTAGAAGAAGAACGATTCTTGTTTTTTACAGAAATAAAGAAAAGAATACTTTAGAAAGATTGGCGGTTGCTAGATATAATATCGGTGAAAGCATAAAATCTGCTTGGGATAAAGAAAAAGAACCAAATCAATGGAACGCTTTATCAAAAATTATCAAAGAAAGAAATCCAAAAAAAATAGGAATTAATTTCTCAAAACACTTTCCATTAGCAGATGGCTTGGTGAAAACAGATTATGATGAATTAAAAGAAAATTTACCAGGAGAATTAAGTTCTAAATTAGTTTCTGCAGAAAAATTAGCGATAGCTTGGATAGAAACTAGAACTGAAAAAGAGCTCACTTTATTTAGAAATCTAGTAAAAATAACCCATGATATCATTGACGAAACTTTTTCTGAACAAGTAATTATTCCTGGAGAAACAACGACAGAAGATCTAGTTTGGTTTATGCGTCAGAAAGTGACAGACTTGGGCTTAGAAACGTGGTTTCATCCAACAATAGATGTGCAGAGAAATAGCGAGGTTTTAAAATCTCATATTGAATCTTTCTCAAAAGGAAAGGATGAGAAAATTATTCAAAAAGGAGATTTGTTACATTGCGATTTTGGGATTACGTACATTGGTTTAAATACAGATTGTCAGCAACATGCATATGTTTTAAGGGAGGATGAAAATGAAGTTCCAAAATTTTTAAAAGAAGCTTTTCAAAAAGGAAATAGAGTTCAAGATATTTTAACAAGCAATATGAAATCTGGTAAAACTGGAAATTTAATTTTGTCAGCATCTTTATCTCAAGCAAAAAAAGAAGGTTTAATGCCATCAATCTATACGCATCCTTTAGGAAAGTATGGGCACAGTGCAGGTACAACAATTGGCATGTGGGATTCTCAAGATGGTGTGCCTTTTAAAGGAGATCATCCGCTGCAAAAAAATACGGCATATGCAATTGAGTTAAACACAACAGTTACTATAAAGGAGTGGCAAAAAGATATTAGAATTATGTTAGAAGAAGCCGGTTTTTTTGGTGATGATGTTTTTGAATATGTTAATGAAAGACAAACAGCTATTAAACCGATAAAAACAGAATAGATGAAACACAGATGTTTTTGGGTAACAGATAGTAAATTGTATATAGATTACCATGATAATGAATGGGGACAGCCTGTTTTTGATGATGAAACGCTGTTTGAGTTTTTAATATTAGAAACTTTTCAAGCGGGTTTAAGTTGGATAACGATCTTAAATAAAAGAGACAATTTTAGAAAAGCATTTGATCAATTCGATTACAAAAAAATATCAAAATATTCAGAAAGTAAGTATCAATCTTTATTACAAGATGCAGGCATTGTTAGAAATAAATTAAAAATAAGAAGTGCTATTTCGAACGCACAATTATTTATGGAAGTTCAAAAGGAGTTTGGGTCGTTTTCTAAATTCATTTGGTCTTATATGAATGATAAACCGATTATAAATCAATTTGAGAAAAGAGCAGATGTGCCAGCCACAACAACATTGTCAGACAAGATTTCTAAAGATTTAAAAAAACGTGGTTTTAAGTTTGTTGGCTCTACTGTGATTTATGCCTACATGCAAGCTACTGGTATGGTAAATGATCACACAGTAGATTGTTTTAAATATCTAAATTAATACAACTATGCTCTATTTTTGTTAACAATTGCAAGAAATCTCTCGAATTTTTAAATGTAAAAGTTAATCAAAATCTGAATTTTTAAATATTTGGAAATTTATTTCAAATAAAAACATGTATGATATCACATTTTAGAGGATTTAAGAAAAGAGAAAAATCAAATAAAAAAAATTTAAAGAGAAATGGGTCAGAAAAAGAAAAATAGAGAAAAGAGTAACAACTATTATTATTGGAACCGTATTGGCTTTTTTATTGAGGTTTTATTTTTGATAAATAATTACGAAAATTAAGGGATAAACAATACTATCGTTTCAATATTCTGAAAAACACTACGAATCCTTAAATTTGGATAAACCTTTTTATATGTCTAGGTTTATCTATCTTCAAAATCAAGCCAACGTCAATCGTGAAATAATCTATGATATAACTCGTGGTATATTCTTATTCAAAGATATAAATTAACTTAGTTTAGGCTTAAAAACATCTTTAAACGGCTTACATAAAATTTGTATATTTAGCTCCAATTATAAATTTGAATAATATGAAAATAAAACAGATAATTTATGCTTTTTCATTCGCTATGTTATTAGCTTCTTGTAAAACAGATGAGAATAAACAGACTGCAGAAGGAGCACCTGAATTTAATCATTTTGTAGAGCAATTTGCAGATATTAAAGTATTGCGTTATAAAATACCAGGCTTCGAAGAACTTAGTTTAAGAGAGAAAAAACTTGTTTATTACTTAACGCAAGCAGGTTTAGCTGGTAGAGATATTATGTGGGACCAAAACTATCGTCATAATTTAAGTGTAAGAAGAGCATTAGAAAGCATCAATAAAAATTATAAAAACGATAGAGAAACTGAAGATTTTAAATTCTTTAAAACATTTTTAAAAAGAGTTTGGTTTTCTAACGGAATTCACCATCATTATTCAAATGATAAAATGAAGCCAGAATTTACAAAAGAGTATTTTACGGATGATTTGTTAAAAAATTCTAATACTCAATTATCTACAGAAGTTATAGATGTACTATTTAATGATGCAGACAATAAAAAAGTAAATAAGAAATCTGGAAATGACAATATTTTGTCATCGGCAATAAACTTTTATGCACCAGACATTACAGATAAAGATGTCGTAGAATTCTATAAAACTGCTTATAAAGGACCAAAAGGAATGCCTGTTGAAGCTGGTTTAAACTCTAAATTAGTTAGAGAGAATGGGAAAATAGTAGAAAAAGTCTGGAAATCTGGAGGAATGTATGGAGCAGCAATTGATAACATTATTGGTTGGTTAGAAAAAGCAAAAGGAGTCGCAGAAAATGATAAACAAGCAAATGCTTTAGGTTTGTTAGTCGAATATTATAAAACAGGTAGTCTAGATACTTGGGATACCTATTGTATTGCTTGGGCAACATCTGTTGAAGGAAATATAGATTGGATTAACGGTTTTATAGAAGTTTACAATGACCCTAAAGGGTACAGAGGTTCTTATGAAACAGTTGTTCAAATTAAAGATTTTGACATGTCTCGAAAAATGAAAGTTTTAACAGAC
>MDTF01003838.1_pt1 | contig 11253 bp, 8 predicted proteins | sample 811191 | NCBI WGS metagenome assembly MDTF01 (sample SAMN05326649, study PRJNA326480) | marine metagenome | isolation source: seawater | place: Southern Ocean | collected 2011
ACTACCAATTTTTTTTACCTTATATTTGTTAAATACAACAGCCATATCTTTAGTAATCATTTTATAGGCATCATCAATTGTTAAGAAGTCATCATTAATGAAATCAATCCTAAATTTAGCTTCACTTGACCTATCTAACCAATACTTGATTAGATGAAGACCAAATCGACCAAAACCGTTAATTCCCGTAATTTTTTTCATAGTATTCCTTTTTATAATTGAACTTTAAATATTTATTTTTTCTCTCACCTTTCGGCGTATTAGTTTCTTAGAAGCTGTTTTAGGAAGTGAGTCCCAGAAAAAAACTTTATTTGGAACTTTATAACTCGATAGCTTCTCTTTACAATAATTTTTTATTTCTCGAGTAAGTTGAGTCTCTTCTGGTGCATCTTCAGTTTTAACTACTACTGCAACAATCTCTTCGCCATGTATTTTACTGAATTTTCCAACCACCACGCATTCGGCAACAAAAGGATGAAAGTATATTGCCTCTTCAACCTCCATTGGTACAACATTTATTCCCCCCTTAATAATAAGATCTTTCTTTCTGTCAGTGAAGTAAAACTTGCCCTTCTTTTTCTCTCCAAGATCTCCAGTACGAAACCAGCCTTCATTAATAACTTCTTTATATAGTGATTCATTTTGATAGTATCCGATAAAGATATTGTCGCCCTTAAGCAATATCTCTCCATCCTCATCAATTCTGCATTCATTAACATCTAAAGGATTGCCAATAGTACCTGGCATCCAGTCAGGCTCTCTAGGGTCATCAATATGAGATGGACCTGTCTCAGAAAGGCCATATAAATTAGCCACTTTAACTCCGTAATTTTTCATAAATTCTATCTGACTGGTCAAGGGAAGAGTTGAGGAACCACATCCAATGAACTGAAGTTGAGATAGATTAATGCCATCATTATTCATACGAAGCTTATTGAGCATCAAAAGTACTGTGGGAACTATTTGAGTGTAAGTAATCCTGTAGTTAGCTAATACCTTAAAAAAGTTCTGGCGGAGATGCTCAAAGCCTTTTGAGATAACGAGGTCACTACCCACCATCAAGGCTGGCAAAATATTATAATTAATCGATGCAGTATGCCCAAAAGGTAAAAAGGCAAGCTGCTTGTCTTGAGGTGAAAACTTAAATCCTCGTATAATGCTTGCTATTAGGCTAGTCATGTTCTTATGTGAGTAGATGACGCCTTTAGGATTACCGGTAGTGCCTGATGAGTAATAGAGAGCGGCAGCTTGAGTTTCAATTATATTTGGCCTCTTATAATTTTTATAACTAGCTTTATTCTCATATACTTTTAGAATATTGTATTTAGCTCTTAGCTTTTGATTGATATCCTCTCTATCTGTAATGATTGCCTTAGGTTTTACATAATTCAATATTTTATCAAGCTCCTGCACCTGAACGAAATAAGGTATGGGACTAAAGACCCATCCAGCCATCATAGATGCCAGAAAATACTCCACCCAAGCGGATGAATTCGATAAAATGACAATCAATCTTGCGCCTTGCGCCAGCTCCAGTCCTGCTGCAAGCCCCAAAGCATTTTCATACACTTGAGCAAAACTTTTTTTAACACCTGTCTCAACTTCTAACACTCCATTCTTTGATGATAAGTGTTCAGCGAAATAGTCTGCAATTGTTACTTTTCGTGGCATTTTCTTATTTCTTCCATTATTTGAGGTACCCCTCCAAAATTATCAATATTTTCCTGTGAAACAGAAATTCCAAATTCATCCTCAATACTTGAAAGAATTGTTAAATAAGCCATAGAATCCCATTCAGAAAAATTTTCTTGAGCAGATTCAGGAGCAACTTCTTCAATTGTCAAGTTGAGAGTTTCAGCAATAATTGACTGAACACGATGTAATGTATTTTGATTATTTGGCATAGGATTATAAATAAATTTTCAATGAATTATATTTGGAGAGATTTGCAAATGATAAGTGTGTATCTGTTGATTGTATTTATGCGACTTACCAACCTCACTAAATCCAACGTTCTCAAAAATTTTTCGTGAGGAAAGATTTTTCTCTTTTACTTCAGCGATTATGGTAAGGGACTTGTGGCCTGGAAGGTGCTCAATTGCTTTAGCAATAATAGTTTTTCCCAAACCAAATCCGCGGTAATTTTTTGATATAGAATAACTCAATACTAGATTTGAATTTATTGAATCAAAACGAACCTGTCCTAATGGCCCAAACTCAGAATCTATTACCAACATAATTACATCAGGATCTTCTAAACGTTTTTTAAACCATGTTTCATGATTTTTTAATTCGATATATTCTTGATTAAATGCATTTGCTCTTACCAAGGGATCATTTGCCCAATACCAGTATAGTTGACAGTCTTTATTGTTTGCATCTCTTAAAAATAATCCTTGGGTCTCAATACCATATAACAATAGATTAGAAACTCTTTTAGCTCCCAGACCATCAACTAGCGCTTTACATTTTTCTGACTGAAATTCTAGTTTTTGAGGATTTTGAATTGCATGCTTCAAAGCATTCTGAATAATTCTTTCATTTACCTCATCAGTACTACCCAGCCATTTAATATAACCATCTTTATCAAGATCGCTAGTAAGTTCATCTTGGTTCTCTGAAATTGTGACAACGACACTTGGCAAGCCGACTGATATTCGCTCCCAGGTTGAAGAGCCACCAGCACCTAAGGCAATATCTGCTTCACTCATCAGTGAAGCAATATCTTCAACTTGAATATAAAGTTTAGCGTTTGAATTCTCAGACACTAAATACTTTATCTCTTCCTTGTGGGGGTTTAAAGAACCTATCACAACAGCTAAATTTAGGTATTGAAAATCTGGCTGAGAAAGTGCTTTCAGTGAAGAAGATGTTAGGTTGTCAAGGTCCGAGCCACCAAAAAAAATAAATACTTTTTTAACCTCAATTCTATTTTTTGTATTTTTTTTACTAAATTCAAAAAAATCTTTACGTAACAAAGCATACCTAGGGCCTAACAATTTGATTGTATCTGGCGACACAAGATTATCATATCGAGCTTGATTATTAATATAGTTTTGATCTAATAGTAAGTCACAATCATGACTTCGATTTGCCAAATCATCAATAACCATAATTTTCTTGGTATAAGGTCTGATTTTTTCTTGCCAATTATAATCTATACCATAGTGATCAATAATAATCCAATCAATGACGTTGCCTTTGATAGCTTTAATTGTATTATTAGCGTCTTGCTCTTGGTCAAAAGTATGGTTTTCTTTATCGCCTACTTTTCTATTTTTTGATACTTCAAGAGAGTGGACATTAAAACCTTTTTTCTTAATAAAGTCATCAAGGTTTTCAGAGTATTTTTGTGTAACAAATTCTACAGAAACGCCATCTTTTTTGCAGAATGATTCAGCCAATGTAAGACATCGCATAATATGGCCAGAGCCGATTTCTTTTGATGCTGATGCACGAAAAATAATTCTCATTAAAATAACTCGTCTTGTGAAGCTTTAAACATTAGTTCCGCTCTTTTCCAGTCCTCCATTGTATCTATATCTTGAACTCTATGTCTTGGAAGAATATATGGCATAGTATTCTTAGAAAACAATAATCTACCCTCTAACCAAGATTTTGGGGTACCCCAATAAAACTGTCCTGCATCATGATATAACTCCTCTAAATCTTGTGAGCGCTTTTGAAACATTTCTGGTTGCAACATCATGCATCTTTTATTTGATGTAAGACGAATTGATCTCTGTATTGGAAATGGGTAGCTAGTAACTGAAAAACAGAAGTCTAAATCATTATTTTGCATTTCCTTTAAACTATTTTGTAAGTCAATTGGCTTAATAAATGGAGCTGTCGCATAAACACAGCAGGCCAAATCTATTTTATCTCCATTCCGCTGCAATTGCTCAATTGCATGTGAAATTACTGGGACAGTTCCAGTATGATTATCTGATAAATATTTTGGACGCATAAATGGTATTTCAGCACCATATTCTTGAGCAATGTTAGCAATCTTTTCATCATCAGTTGAGCATATGATTCGATCAAAGCATTTACTCTTTATTGCGGCTTCTATAGACCAGGCAAGCATAGGTTTTCCAAAAAATTGTTTAATATTTTTTTTGGGTATTCTTTTGCTACCACCTCTCGCAGGAATTATAGCTATTCTCATTTATATAGGCATATTTTAATTAATCAATTATTTACTTATACTATTTTCTGAAAGGAAAACAAACTTATATTAAATTTAAAGGCCTATCAAGATTATATAAAAAAAATTCTTTGTAAAAATAAAACATGGCAGATTTTTCATAACAAGAAGTTGGCATTTTTATTAATTTTCAACATTTCTTGTCATACGATAAAACATGGAATTAGTCTTCGTTAGAGTTTCATAATTACCCTGATCAACTATTTTGCCATGATCAAATAAAAAGATTGTGTCACATTCTTGAAGTGTAGTAAGCCGATGTGCTATTAGAATTATTGTTTTATCTTTTGAAAAATCTAAGATAGAACGCATAACTTTCTCCTCTGTTATTCCATCAAGAGCACTTGTAGCTTCATCCATAATTAGAACTTGTGGATTATGATATAACGCTCTTGCTATACTAAGTCTCTGCCTTTGGCCACCACTCAATCTGACCCCTCTTTCTCCAACTAAAGTATTGTATTTTTCAGGAAGCTCATTCTCAATAAATTCAGAAAGTTCGGCTATATTTGCCACTTCTTCAACTCGGACCATATCTACTTCAGATTCGAAAGCCCCAAAAGCAATATTTCTTGCAATTGATCCATCAACTATAAAGCCAGATTGTGGAACATAGCCTATATTAGTTTGCCAATTAAAAATATTTTCTTTAGTTAATTTTTCGCCCTCTACTAGTATATTTCCAGTATCTGAATCTAGGAGTCCAAGAATTAGATCGACCAACGTGGTTTTACCAGCACCACTTCCACCAGCTATACCAACCAAGCTTCCCGTAGGAATTGAAAAAGATACCGAGTCTATTACCTTATTATTAGATTCTGGATATGTAAAGCTTACATTTTCCAGTTTAATTTCTTTTTTTGTAAATTTATTTCTTGACCCCTTAGTTGTTATATTCTCTTCAGGGGTATTCAACATAGCATTAAAAAGGTCTTGATGAACAACATCAAAAGATGGCTTATAAAATCTAATATTACTAATTTGGATATATAAAGCATTAACCGCAGGCAATAGCCTACGTAAGGCAAGTACATACATTCCAAGAAGGGGAATAATTTCCTGAACGCTTCCAGACACTCCTATCATTAGAAGAGTGACCAATAATACTCCCCCAAAGGCAACCAACTCTACAAGTCCAGCAGGGACTTCAGAGAAAAGATATATTTTTACCTGTGAATCACAATAGCGTTTTGCTAAAGGATTAAATAATTTTAAATAATTTCTCTCATTATGGCGAACTTTAATCTCCTTTATGGCTCCAAATGCTTCAGTAATTAACCCAAATACTTTTGAAGAATAGTCAGGACTAACTTTCCCATAATGATCTAATTTTACTTTTATTTTAGTATAAACAATAAAGTAGAATAGCCCAACTATTGAAAGCAAAGTTAGTGTCATAACTGGTGAGGCAAAGATAAGAGCTGCAATTACAAATAACAAACTAAATATAGAGCTAATTAATAAAAAAAATGGTGTTATAACCCCTGCCACTGCTGCATTTAGTCTAACCTGTAACTTTTCAAGTAGCTCATTGCCAGGATTATGCAGGTGATAAACATATGGTTTCTGCAAATAATACGAAAATGTCCTATTATGCAAGCTTCTCCATATATTATGCGAAATGTAGCTACCATACCATCCAGCAGTAAGTCGAAAAAGTTGATTAATAGTCAATGTAATTAGTGAAATAAGCCCTAGCATAATTATAAAACTATCATATGGGAGTTGGACCCAGTCTTGTACCTGTGAATATATATTATTTGTTTCTAACAAGTCAGGATTAGCAAGAAGCGAAAGGAAAGGAAAAATAGATATAACGCCTAACATATCACTTAGTCCAGCAATAATTTGCAAGAATGCGACAACTAGAAGTTGTTTATGTTCTTTTTTGTTTAAGATACGCCAAACACTTAAAAAGTCTTTTTTCAATGCAATCCTCTAAAATTAATTACTAAATTAAACCTTCGTGTTAATAACAACACAATTATAAATTTTGAAACATTAATTATTTTCATTCAAAAACAATCTAAATTAGCTTAAAGGTCTTCATCCAATAAATCAGCATGTTTATGAATAAACTGCGGACTAATTGAAGCAAAAGCTCTCACTTTATGTCCACCATATTTAAAGCCACACTTTTCTGCAAGACTTTTAAAACGCATCTGTAAATCATCATCATATATTGAAATATTATTTGCATTAGTTTTATTAAGCATCTCAATAGTAGCAGCTTCAATTTCTTCAGGCGAATTCTCTACCCACTCTAGACCCTCCTGAATAAATCTATCATGACTTCCAATCATGCTTATGGGTGGTGACATATATTCTTCAAATGACAAGTATCTGTCAGTTTTTTTATCCTTTAGCAGTCTAGGTAGATATATATCATTATCAGTCATATTAAAATATTCAACTGATTGTGTGCAATTAGTAAAAATAATTGGAGCTCCAAAATATCCCGGAATAGCTATATATCCAGATGATGTTCCAATTAAAAAACGACAGGTTGCACCAAGAAAAATATCCATTAAATCACTTCGAATATCTTCAGAGTGTGCATAGTCAATAACTTGTTTCATCTCAGGGAAAGGGGTCATATAATCACCGCCCATCCGGAAGACCCATCCACCTGCCTCCGTAATAGCCTTGCAGGCTTTGACATAATCTTTAGAATTAGCATTACGCCATCGTTCTGTAGTGTTTTTTTCAGTTTCGCCTCTGTACCCGGGTTCACGAACATGTAAGGTCACGTACCATGCATCATCTGGCAAACCAAGGTTTTTTAACACACTTTTACCAAAATCAATATGGTCTTTTTTTAAGTTAAATAATGGCCCCTCAAGACCAAGCTTAATTCTCCTCACTTCTGACATATTAGCCGCTATATCAAGATAAGGACAGATATTACCCATTGGGAGGCCGATTCCTAGAGGAAGAGTCAAATTTGATTCAATCGATTTCATTATATTTATAGTTTCAGTATCTCGAATTACATTTATATGTGGTTCAAAATAACTAAAAAGAGTTGGGTTACGTAATTGATAATTATCAGGCAATAGTAAGAAAATCTTCTTGGGCTTTCTTAAACCATACTTATTTGCCTTTAACAAGTTTTCAATTGCAAAGTGGTTTCCAAAGCTACCAATAACCATACTAAGTGGGATAAACTCCATGTTTAAGTCTGTAAGTTTATTCTCTATGAGCCATTCTTCCAATACAGCAGCATAAGTATTCATATTTTCAAATTGCCTTGAGTCACTCAAAGAATGAAGACAATTTATATTCTCTAAATGTGCTTTAGGGTGTTTTGGATAAATATTTACAAGCTTTTCTGATAAATTTAACCTAATTAAAGGATTCTTGATAGCTCGAATTTTACTAAGTTGTTTATCAATATCTTGAGTTTTTTGAATATAAAATCCAAACTTTTGGATAATTTCATGAAGCCAAAACAACAAACTCTTTATAATTTTTTTTATTAATTTCACTTAAAATATTTCATTAAATTAATTTTTTAAGATGCCATTATACTAAATTCCTTAGTCCCACTATGCTCCGAAATTAGTAAATTTTTGAATCAATTTTCCCATTATCTAAGAACACATTTAAACCTTCAATATATGACTTAAGAGTAGCTTTTGTCAATTTGTTTTCCTCTGGTAAGACAATCATTAACCTCTCACAACTCTCAAACAAGTTGAAGGGCTATGCTCTGCATAAAAGCCTATAAAAGGATTCTTTTTCATATTCATTGATTTCGATAGAAATTATTTATATTATTTATCAAATGCTCTATTTGGCTATCCTTAAGATTTTCATGTGATGGAATTACAAGATTCATATTAAGCATCTTTCTAGCAATAGGGACAATTTGATTGTTATACTTTTTATATACTGGGGCATCACATGCTAGGGGGTGATTAAATATTTTTGTTTCAATCTGATGGTTTACTAGATATTGTTTTAATTGCTCTTGCTCCTTTATTTTTATTGCATAGACATATCGACCATGAACTTCATTTTTATAATAGCCTTGTCGAGATATGCTTGGCGTCAATTCATTATCATATCGAATTGCAATTGCCTCTCTTTTTTTTCTTTTCTCAGGTAAATGTTTGAGAGCAACAAGTAACAAAGCAGCATTGATAGTGTCCATCTTATGATTAAGGGATACCTCCATACATTCATTTGTAATGTATCTTTTCTTTGGGTCAGATTTTGTACCTGCATGTCGCAAAAGCTTTAATCTTTTATAGATATTTTCATCATTAGTTACTACTGCGCCTGCCTCACCATATCCTGCAAGAACCTTCATTGGATTCATACTAAATCCAGCCGCTAATGAAAAATCCCCTGCCTTCTTACCATTAAGGGAGGCACCAAAAGCTTGTGCTGCATCCTCAACTATAATAAGGTTATTTTTTTTTGCAATCATGGATATTGCGACCATATCGCACATATGACCTGCATAGTGCATAGGTACTATTGCTTTAGTTTTGGAAGTAATTCTATCTTGAATAGATATGGGATCAATGTTGAAATCCTCTTTTACGTCTGCAAAAACAGGTGTTGCGCCACATGATACAATTGCATTAATTGTGATAATCCATGTTAAAGGAGTAGTAATTACCTCATCACCAGGCCCAATACCAGAAGCCTTTAAGGCCATATATAAGGCACTACTCCCTGAACTAACTCCTACTGCATATTTAGTTCCAATTTCTGAAGCAACTTTTTCCTCAAACTCTTCAACTTCTGGACCCATAAACAATCTGCCATGTTCAAGTGTTTTAGAGAATGCTTCCATTAACTCATCTTTTAAATTTTTGTCTTTAACTTTTAAATCAAAAATTGGTACGTGCATATTTAATCTTCCTTTTCTAAATTTAATTTAGTAAATCTTTATTATTCCTAAGATATTTTGCTCCAATCCGAAGATTTGGACTTTTAAGTTTTTCTGGACCAAAAAAACTCCAAAAACGTTTTTGAAGATCCTCATCCTTTGAATCACCAACCCAAGTACCATTCAAACGCTCATCCATCTCTATTGCTGCAGAATAAATCTCCTCACTTGTATTTTCTATTACTTCCAGACCTAAGTCAGAAAATATTTCATTCGTATTAGAACCTCCAAATTCAAGATTTATGATTTCTGAGAAAGTCATGTATCGATCTTCATTTCTCAGATAAAACTTTTTAAAAATAATTAATCCATTTAAAGCATAAACAGGCAGTCTTAAAATCATAGTCCAATTTACATAGACAAGTGGGCGTTTGAAAACCTCTGCTGGAAAAGACAAACCTGTATCTGAGCAAATAAAAAACTTGCATTTTGCAGAAAGATAAATATCAAGAAAGTCCGTCCTCATTTCACTATTTGCATAATCAATTAATTTAGCATTTGTAATCTTAATCTTATCAATTGTTACTGAACCCAGTCTTACTGCATAATACCCTCGCCTAATCATTTCTTCTGATGCACTCAAGTAATTTTCTATATTTGAATCTCTATAACTATGGTAATTCCAAGCATAATTGCTCTTCATCGAATCTAAAAAAGCAGAATCTCGATTATGGAAACAAATAAAAGGGGCTTTTGATGGAATGCCTATTTTTTGAAGATATCTATCACCAAACTGAATTTCTTCAGGTGTAAAAGAGAGGTTAGGCTCAATATCTCTTAAAACACACTCGAGATGCTTATTATATTTTGCATATATAGTTGAATCTTTCCCAGTCATATAATTGTTATGCTCTTCTAAAGAAGGCATAAAATCAGAATTAGATATTTGATATTTTTCAAATCCTGGAAATAATTTATTTAATCTTTCTATAGCATGAGGTAAACCTGATAAAAATAAAACATTCAGTTTACGTGCCCACATTTTTTCCCATTGTTCATTAACATGATTAGATGTGACCTTTATAAAATAAAACCAATCTGAATATGGACCTTGATGATTGCCACATTCTTTTTCGCTTAGATACAAGTCACAAATGTATAACCCACCAATTCTTCCTATATCTATCAAAGCCAGCCTAATTGTTAAAAAAGGACTTAACAGTCTAATTATCGCTACAAAAGGCAAGGCAATTATTAGCATGGTAATCTCAAAAGGTAATAAACATAGCCTTTTAAGTTTAATTCTAATGGCAGTCCACCCTTCCTCTGAGATATGGTTTATTTGCCTAATAATAAAATTAGTAGGATTTAATTTGATAGACATCTAATAGATAAATTTAAAAAAATCTAAGCATAATCCAAAAGCCTCTCTTCTCATTATTATTTAAGTATTAAGATTTTATACAACTATAGATTTGACTTCTTTACGACAAAGTTGTTCATTATTAAAACATCTAATCCAGAAGTAAAAAATGTCTTTATAGCATCAATTGGAGAACAAACAATAGGCTCACCATTAACGTTAAATGAAGTGTTCATCAAAATTGGAATTCCAGTAATTTTATTATATTCACTTAATAAATCATATAATAACTTATTACTATTTTCATCTACTGTTTGAACTCTAGATGTGCCATCCTCATGAACAATAGCAGGAATAAGCTTACGTTTATCAGCTTTTACATTAACTGTAAAAGTCATAAAATTAGAACTTGATGACATGTCAAAATATTCATCTTTATTTTCATCAAGACAAATAGGAGCAAAAGGTCTGAAATTCTCCCTAAATTTAATAGCTTTATTTACTTTATCTTTCATATCCATAGATCTAGCATCAGCTAGAATTGCACGGTTTCCTAATGATCTAGGGCCATATTCCATTTCACCCTGAAACCAGCCTACAATTAAGTTTTCTGATAATAATTTAGCACATACTTTATGAATATCATTAACTTTTTCATAATTTACTAATGATTTATTCAATTCTTTCTCAATCTCTAAATCATCATATTTAGGACCAAAGTAATCAATAGTTACTTTATTCGAATTAAAAAGATTATTATCTTTTGAATATTGAAGATAAGCTGCCCCTAATGCAACTCCTGAATCACCAGCACTTGCAGGAATATGAAAATTTTTAAAG
>MDTF01008560.1_pt1 | contig 11253 bp, 11 predicted proteins | sample 811191 | NCBI WGS metagenome assembly MDTF01 (sample SAMN05326649, study PRJNA326480) | marine metagenome | isolation source: seawater | place: Southern Ocean | collected 2011
ACTAGCCTTTGTTATTTACAAGTAAATTATAATGAAACAATTAAACCTTTTTATTGAACTAACAAGACTGAAAAAACCAATTGGCTACATGCTATTATTTTGGCCTTGTGCATGGGGCCTAACACTTGCTTATGACTTTTCAAATGATTTAAATGATTATTTTTTTTATCTATTTTTATTTTTTTCAGGATCGGTTTTAATGAGATCTGCGGGATGTATAGTGAACGACATTTTAGATAAAGAGTTTGATAAAAAAGTATCCAGAACAAAAAATAGACCTATAGCATCTGGAAAAGTATCCGTAAAACTTGGTTTAGCTTACGTAATTTATTTGTGTTTAATTGCACTATTGGTTTTATTAAACTTCAATACTTTAACAATAGTATTAGCATTAGGATCTATGCCCTTAGCATTCAGCTATCCTTTAATGAAGAGGTATACATATTGGCCACAACTTTTTTTAGGAATTACTTTCAACTATGGTTTAATTCTTGGCTGGGTTTGCATTAAAGGCCAAATAGATACGCTACCTATAATATTTTATGTAGGAGCCATATTTTGGACACTGGGGTTCGACACAATATATGGGTATCAAGATATAAAGGATGATGAAATAATAGGAGTAAAATCAACTTCAATAAAATTTAAAAAAAACCCAGAGTTATTTTTAATAATATGCTATTTAATCTTTACAATATCTTTAATCTTAGTTGGACTTTTTATGAAATTTAACCTGATGTATTATTTTTCTTTATTGCTTACTGCGTTGCATTTATTTTTTTATCAAATTCATAATTTTAACTTTAAGGACCCCAAAAATAGTTTAATGATTTTTAAAAGTAACAATTTTCTTGGTGTGATTGTTTTGTGTAATATTTTAATTGGGAAGGTTTAATTAGTAATGAAAAAAATAGATGTTCTAAAAAGACTTTTTTTTGATTATACAAAAAAGCATTTAAAGAAAATAGCAATATCCCTATTTTTTGCAATGCTAGTTGCTGGAAGTACTTCTGCAATAGCATATCTTTTAGATCCAGCAATTGAAAAAATATTTATTGAAAAAGACCAGGCGCTAATATTGATTATTCCAATTCTTATTATTGTTGCGTTTGCAACAAAAGGTTCGTCTCTATATATAGCAAAAGTTTTAATGATTGGAGTTTCAGAGGAAGTTAGAAAAGATCTACAATGTGATATGTTACGTAATCTAATTTCTGCTGATACAAAATTAATTGACAGCAAACATACTGGAAAATTTATTTCAACATTAACAAATGATGTTTCTCATATAACTAACTTAATTAGCGTAGGAATTCTCAACTTATTTAAGGACAGTTTAACTTTGGTTGGTTTGCTTTTTGTAATGTTTTTTCAAAATTGGAAACTTGCTTTAATAGCTATTATAATGATTCCACTGGCAACACTTGCGGCTAGGACACTGGGTAAAAGAATCGGAAAAGTTGCAACTGAACAAATGTTAAAAGCTGGAATACTTAATACTTATTTAATAGAAATTTTTAAAAACCATAAACTTATCAAAATATTCCAAAGGGAAAAGTATGAAAATAATAGGGCGGACAAATTCATAAATGACGTAAAAGAAAAAACAAAAAAAATTGCAACTGTTTACGTTAGATCTTCACCAATAATGGAAACTCTTACTGGAATTATGATAGCAATATTAATTTTTTATTCTGGAAAACTTGTTTTAAAAAATGAGATAGACATCAATAATTTCTTCTCATTTCTTGCTGCAATGATGTTAGCTTATCAACCAGTAAGATCTCTTGCGACTTTAAATATAACTATTGGTCAAGGCTTGTCTGCAGCTGCAAGAATACTGCCAGTTATAGATGAAAAATCTACACTAATTGAAAATAAAAATGACACACAAATAAATATAAATAGTGGAAATATAGAATTTAAGAATGTTGTCTTCAAGTATAGAGGAGATAAAGAAGAAAATATTTTAAAAGCGGTTGATTTAAAAATGCTGGGGGGAAAAATGACTTCTATCGTTGGTCATAGTGGCGCTGGTAAATCAACAATTCTAAATTTAATACCTAGATTTTATGATGCAAATTCAGGAGATATACAAATTGATGATCAATCAATTTACAAAGCTACAATTAGCTCTTTGAGGAAAAATATTTCACTAGTTAGTCAAGATACAACATTATTTGATGATACTATTAGAAATAATATTGCTTATGCAAATTTAGACGCAAGTCAAAAAGAAATAGAAGAAGCAGCTGAACATTCTTTTGCAAGTGAATTTATAGAAAAGTTACCTCAAAAATATGAAACAATTATTGGAGAAAACGGGACAAGATTATCTGGAGGAGAAAAACAAAGGCTATCAATAGCTCGTGCAATGTTAAAAAAGAGTCAAATAATTCTTTTGGATGAAGCTACTTCGTCACTAGATGCAGAAACAGAGAATAAAATTCAAGAAGCTATAAATTTTTTAACTAAGAATAGAACAACAATCGTTATTGCTCATAGATTATCAACTATTCTTAATTCTGATAAAATTTATGTGATAGATTCTGGAAGAATTGCCGGAGAAGGAACTCATGACGAACTCTTAGTAAATTCAACTGTATATAAAAATTTTTATGAAAAACAAATTAAAAAAGTGTAATGTTTTTTATCTATAGAATATTAACAAATTTAATTTTAATTATTTCCCCAATAATTATTTTTATTAGACTGCTAAAGAAGAAAGAGCACCCAATCAGATTTAAAGAAAAATTTAGTTTTTTTACAAAAAAGAAAATTACTGGAAAACTAATATGGTTCCACGGTGCAAGCGTTGGTGAAATATTAAGTATTATCCCTTTAGTAGAAAAGTTAGAAAAAAATAAAGAAATAAAACAAATCTTAATTACTTCAAATACATTAAGTTCTTCAAAGATTATATCCAATATAAAATTAAAAAAAACAATCCATCAATTTTTTCCAATAGATACAAACTATCATACTCAAAAATTTTTGAACTATTGGAAACCGTCAGTTGCTATTTTTATAGATTCTGAAATATGGCCAAATATGATTACAAATATTAAGAAAAATTCCATCTCATTAATGCTAATAAATGCAAGAATTACTGATAAATCATTTAAGAGATGGAAAATATTCAACTCAAGCACAAAAACTTTTTTTAAAAAATTTGATATTTGCTTATCTTCAAATCTGAAATCTAAAAATTATCTTAGATTGTTAGGTGTTAAAAAAATGAAATATATTGGTAACTTAAAATTTACACAAAGTGAAAAGAATACGGATATTTTAAATAGTAATCTTAAAAAGTTTTTTTTATCAAAAAAGATATGGTGCGCTTCGAGCACCCACTCAGTCGAAGAAATAATTTGTGCAAAGGTTCATAAAAAACTTAAAGCCAAATATAAAAATTTACTAACAATCATAATACCAAGACACATACATAGATCAAAAAAAATTATAAAAGAAATAAAAAAATTAAACTTAAAGATTCATACTCATGATTCACAAAATAAAATTAATGATAAAACTGATATTTATCTAGTAAACACTTTCGGACAAACAAAATCATTTTTCAAAATTTGTAAAACTGTTTTTTTAGGTGGATCAATTATTAGTCATGGAGGTCAAAACCCCTTGGAAGCTGCGAGATTTGGTTGTCAAATTTTACATGGACCAAATATTTGGAATTTTGACGAAATATACTCACTCTTAAAAAAATATAAGGTGTCTAATAAGGTTAAAAACATAGATCAACTCGCTTTTAATGTTGATAAAATATTTACTAATACAAGTAATTATAAAAATTTAGAATCTAAGATTAAGAGCCTTGGAAATAAAATTTTGAACTCAACCTTAAATGAGATAGATTTTTTTATTAATAAGTAATGAAATTAAATAAACCTAAATTCTGGGACTATAAACGACCTAATTTGCTATCTTATTTTTTAATCCCACTAACCTTTCCTATAATATTAAATAATTTTTTTTTAAGTTTTAAAAATAATAGTAATATTAAACAATCAATTAAAAAAATTTGCATAGGTAATATTTATATTGGTGGTACCGCCAAAACTCCCTTAACAATAAAAATTGATCAAATTTTAAATAATCTAAATATAAAAACAGCTACAATAAAAAAATTTTACAAAAATCAAATTGATGAACAAAGGATACTTGCTAAAAAAACAAAACTATATTGTTTTAAAGATAGAAAAAATGCTATTAATCAAGCTATTAGTGACAATGTAGCTGTTGTTGTTTTTGATGATGGACTTCAAGATCGATCAATAGACTATGACCTTAAATTTGTATGTTTTAATAATATCAAGTGGATTGGTAACGGCCAATTAATACCTGCGGGTCCTTTAAGGGAAAAAATTGAAAGTATTTACAAATATGATGCAATATTTATTAATGGAAATGAAAATGATAATTCAGATCTAAAACTGATAGTTAAAAAGTACAATAAAAATATTCAAATTTTTGAATCTCATTATGAACCTCTTAATATTAATCAATTTGATATCAATGAAAAATATATAATTTTTTCTGGAATTGGTAACCCAGAAAGTTTTAGGGAAATATTAACTAAAAATAAATTTAATATTATTAAAGAGATTATTTTTCCAGATCATTATAAATATACACAAAATGACATCAATAATATAAAATTACATGCGAAAAATTTAAATGCCAAAATTATAACTACCGAAAAAGATTATGTAAAAATTAATCTGGATAAAAATAACGATATAAAATTTCTCAAAATTGACCTCGTTATTAAAGATGAGGAAAAATTAATTGACTATTTAAAACTATACATATGAAATTAATAAAATATTTTATTCAATTTTTAGCAATTTCAAGTCTATTTTTGATATTTAAAATTTTTGGATTAAAGTTGGCATCACTAATTTCCAGTAAAATTATATCTACTGTAGGACCTTTTTTTAGATCAAAAGATTTAATAAAATCGAATATATTAAAGGCTCTTCCAAATTTAGATAATAATGAAATTAAAAAAATTTCACAAAAAATGTGGGGTAACTATGGGAGAATTCTTGCTGAGTATATTTTTATAAAAGAATTCCGTAAAACTAAACTCAATAATAATATTAAAATTGTTGGACAAGAAATCCTAGATGAAATTAAAAAAAAAAATGAGCCTGTAATATTTGTTTCAGGACATTTTAACAACTTTGAATTAATGGCAATGCATATTGAAAAATCTGGTATTAATTTAGCAGCTATTTACAGACCACTTAATAATAAATTCTTAAATGTTATAATGGAAAAGATAAGGAGGAAATATATTTGTCAAAATCAAATTAAAAAAGGATTTTCTGGAACAAAACAATTGCTTTCTTTTTTTAAAAATGGATCATCTATAGCATTGATGATTGACCAAAGAGTTTCACAAGGAATTCGATCTAATTTTTTTAAACATGAAGCTTTTACCACAACAATTCCTGCTCAGTTTGTGAAGAAATTTAAATGCAAAGTGGTTCCCATTTATATTGAAAGAACTAAAGTTACTAATTTTAAGCTAACAATTCACAACCCTATAGAATATTCAAATAATGAGTCTATTGAATCAATTACCTTGAACTTAAATTCTTTACTTGAGAAGATGATTTTACAAAACCCTGAACAATGGATTTGGTCTCACAATCGTTGGAAGTAAAGTTTTTTTTATTTATTTTCTCTTTTGAGAGCAGCTTCTTTGTATGAATAATATGGCTCTTGTAAGTCAACATTCCAATAATTCAGTTCTTCTATATTAATAATTTTATTAGATACTGCACAAATTACATGATCACCCTCCTCAATAATTTGAAAATTATTTGGTAAATATTTTATTTTTGCTAATTTTTTATTCATTTTTAGTTTATATACTATACATGAAAGTTGGAATAATAGGAAGTGGTGGACGCGAACATGCTATCTGCCATGCATTAAGCAAAACGAAAAAGATTCAACAAATATATTGTTTTCCAGGTAATGCTGGAACTATTAAAATTGCCAAAAATATTTCATTAAACTTGGTAAACTTTAATGAATTAAAAGATTTTATAATATCAAATAATATTGATTTAATCATAGTTGGCCCTGAAAAACCTCTGGTTGATGGTATAGTAGATTTTTTGGAAGAACATAATATAAAAGTTTTTGGGCCAAACAAACTAGCTTCCCAGCTTGAAGGTTCTAAAATTTTTACAAAAAATCTTTGTGAAAAATATAATATTCCTACAGCTAAATTTGGTATTTTTCAAAATATTAACGATGCAACTGAATTTATTAAAAAAACCAAATACCCTCTGGTTATAAAAGCTGACGGATTAGCCTCAGGAAAGGGGGTATATATTTGCAAAGATATTAAGGATGCTAAACTAGGGATACAAGAAATATTCAATGGGAAGTTTGGTAAAGCTGAAAACTTACTTATTGAAGAATTTCTTAAAGGTGAAGAAATGAGTTATTTTATCATTACTGACGGTAACACGATTAAAAAATTCGATACCGCACAAGATCATAAAAGAGTATTAGAAGGTGATAAAGGGAAAAACACTGGAGGCATGGGTGCCTACTCCCCATCTCGATTAATCAATGAAAAGCTAGACAAAAAAATTATGTCAAAAATAATTGAGCCAACAATTAAAGGGCTAAAAGATATTGGAACAAAATATAAAGGGTTTTTATATGCTGGGCTAATGATTGTAGATAATGAGCCCTACTTAATTGAATATAATGTTCGTATGGGAGACCCAGAATGTCAAACTATTTTACCTAAACTAAAATCTGATTTATTAGAAATATTCTTATCATGCTGCAATGAAAAACTGAATCAAACTGAAATACAATGGCATAATAAAAAGAGTTTGTGTGTAGTTTTATGTTCAAAGGGTTACCCCGATGAATTCAAAAAAAATATATTAATAGCAAATATGAATAAAGTTAATTTTAATGAAAATGAATATTGTTATCATGCGGGTACAGCTATAATTAACGAACAAATTTACGCTACAGGTGGAAGAGTTTTAAATTTTGTGTGTTTATCTAATAATTTTTTAGAAGGTAGAATAAAAGTAATAAATTCAATTAATTATCTTAATTGGGACGGTGGGTTTTATAGAAAAGATATTGGATATAAAGTGATTGATGAATGAGAATAGTATCCGGAAGTTCAAAAGGAAAAAAGATTCTAGATCCTAAAGACCTTAGTACAAGGCCACTTAAAGACTTAACTAAAGAGTCAATATTTAATATTCTGGCTCACTCTAATAAGTTTAATGTAAGATTGGAAAATTCAAATATTTTAGACCTATTTTCTGGTGTTGGGTCCTTTGGTTTAGAATGCCTATCAAGGGGATCTTCAAGTGTAACTTTTATTGAAAATTATATTAACGTTCTACCTGTTTTAAAAAGAAATATTTTTAATTTAAATTTTCAAGAGAATTCAACAATAATTGAAAATGATATAGTTAATAAACTAAATTTTAAAATTTTTGGAAATAAATTTGATATTATTTTTATGGATCCTCCTTATAAGGAAAAAAATTTATCTAAAATTTTAGTTGATATTATTAATACTAAACTATTAAATGATAATGGAATAATAATTATTCATAGGCACAAAAAAGAAAAAGATATATTTCCCGATGATTTAAAAATTATTGAGGAAAAAACTTACGGTATATCAAAGGTGCTTTTTTGTAGTTATCATTAAATTAAAATTCTTTTTGTCTCTTTTTTTATTAATTCTACAGATGGCTGGTCATAAGGGTTAATTTTTAAGGCTCTACCTATTAAAATTGTTTCTAAAATGAAGAAGCAAAATAATTCTCCTAAAGTTTTTTCATTTCTGTTAATTATCTCAAAACTTCTAAATGGTATATTTTTATTTAAAAATACTTTTTCAGTTGCCAATTTCTGGGATAAAGTTATTTGACCTAAATTTTTATTTGCCAAGTAGGCATGAGAGGAAAGAATTTTATTCTTATCAATTTTAGTTGAGTTTCTATCTTTCACATAAAAAAATGTAAAAAAATTATTTTTAGGTCCATCCAGATAGAGCTGCATAACACTATGATTATCTTTTGGCATTGAAGAAATTATTGGTAAAATACCCTTTCCACTTTTTCCTAAGCTTTCAGCTATTAATTGCTGATACCATTTAAATAAATTATCTGAACTCTCATCATAATTAAGAATAATTGAATTAAATTTTTTTTGTTTTAAGAAATAAAGTGTACTATTAACATTTGCTATTAATGCAGTAACAAATTTTTTATTTTTAATCAGATTATTTAACTGTTTAAACTTAGTTACATTTAAACCCATAAGTTCAGCTGGCAACATTCCAACTTCTGACAAAACAGAATATCTTCCACCTATAAAATTATTATGATGAATAATCTCTGCTTTTAGTTTTTCTGCAAGTAAATATAAATAACTTTTTTTATTTTCAGTAATAAAAATATTTGTATCTTTATTTTTGATAATTACATTTGAATTAGATATTGTCTCAAGTGTATTTCCTGACTTAGAAACAATCAAATTTAGATACTTATTTTTTTTATCAGAAGAATTTATTTCAGATTTAAGATTATTATAAAAGTAAAAATTTTTTTTTACTTTATGTTTTAAAAAGTTGTAAATAGATTCTGTTCCTAAGGCTGAACCACCCATACCAATAACTCTTATATGGTCATATTTTTTAAATTTCGAAATAATTTTTTTGTTATAATTTTTTTTGTAACTTATATTTAAAGATTTAAGCACTTCATTATTTTCTCTTAAAACATGCTTTAAATCTTTTTTAATTTTTTTGTTATTTGTTTTCGATTTAAAATTTTTAAAACTAATATTTTTGGTTAACATTAATTGCTTTTAATTTTTTCTAATATAGATTTTTCTACTGAACTGCTTAAAGTTTTTTTTGTTGATGAGGTTGATGTTGAAGAATTTTTATCTGTTAAAATAGCTTTTAAATCAATTTCTTCTTCCTTTCTCTCATTATCAAAAATTAATGTCTTCGGTTCAGGTAACTTATCAAAATCTGTTGGTAAAACTAAAGGATTTTTTTTTTCTACTAAAAACTCATCTGAATTTGACTTTTTGTTTCCAGTCAGGCCATCCTTAACACTTTGACAGGCACCAAATGAACATAAAATTAAAATTAAGTAAAATATATTTCTAAACAATTTTTTCATCTTTTTTATTATTAATTAATATTTCTGATAATATAAGGCATACTATACCCAATGTTATAAATATGTCTGCAACATTAAAGACAAACCAATGAAAATTATTTACATGAAAGTCAATAAAATCTGGCACCGCAGAATAATGAATTCTATCATAAATATTGCCGAGCGAGCCTCCAAAAACAAATAGCAAAGCGTATTTTTTAAAACCCTTAGATTTAGTTATCATTACCAGAATCATAATTGTTATGACTGCAATTATTAAGGTTATTGCATTGTAAATAAAACTCTCATTGAATGAAAAAAACCCAAATGCTATCCCTTTGTTCCAAATAAGGTAAAAGTTTAAATACGAAGTTAAATAAATATCAACTATGTTTTCTGACTCAGCTATTTTAAGAATATAAATTTTAGTCAGTCTATCGGCTAAAAAAATCACCAGTACAATTACAAAATTTAATATTATTTTTTTTAAATGTAATTTAGTCATTCATATTTCATCTGCTAAGCAAGATGTCTTTCACATCCATTTTTATTAATTTTCCAACACACCGAGCATTTTTCCCCTTCTGCTTTGGTTGTTATAGCACTTACTTGATCTAATTCTGTCTTTTCAATTTTTGCCTCTGATGTTATGCATAATTCAGAAAAATTCGTATTTTCTGTAATTTTAAACAATTTTTCACTTAAACTAATTATTAAATTTGCTTCAAGGCTTGATCCTATTTCCTTACTCACTCTTTTAGCTTCAATACTAATATTGCAAATATCTCTAATTTTTTTTAACTCAACCCATTTGTTATTTAACTTTTCATTTTCAAATGATTTTGGAAATTCTATAAATTTCTCCAAATGAATACTTTTTTTATCTTTGTTTATTAGTGTAAAAATTTCTTCCGTTGTAAATGAGAGTATGGGTGCAAACCATTTAATCAAAGATTCTAAAATGATATTTAATACAATTATACTACTTTTTCTTCTTTCTGAGTCTATTGCATCACAATACAAAGCATCTTTTCTAATATCAAAATAAAATGCAGATAAATCTACTGTACAAAAATTTAACAGTTCTTTGTAAAGATTATGAAAGTCATATGACTTAAAATAATCTTTATAATTTTTATTTAGATCGTAAACCCTGTGGAGCATATATTGCTCTAATTCTGGTAATTGATTTAAGTCTAGTTTTTCAAGGTTTATTTTCTTAAAATTATCATTTAGGTTTCCAAGTAAATATCTAAATGTGTTTCTAATCTTTCTATATGAATCTGCGTGCTGTTCTAAAATAGAATAATCAATTCTTAAGTCTTCTGCATAATTTGATGAAGCAACCCATATTCTTAAAATATCAGCGCCATATTTTTTCAAAATATCTTCCGGTGCTATTACATTCCCCACAGATTTAGACATTTTAAGACCTTTGCCATCTACGACAAACCCATGTGATAATATCGATTCATAGGGGGCTCTACCTCTGGTTCCACATGACTCTAGCAATGATGAATGAAACCAACCCCTGTGTTGATCAGATCCCTCTAGATACATTGATGCAGGCCATTGAAGGTCTTCTCTTTTTTCTAAAACAAATGCATGTGTGCAACCACTATCAAACCATACCTCAACAATGTCACTTATTTTATCGTAATCTTCTGCTTTATATTTATCTCCTAAAAATCTTTGTGGGTCGTCAGAGAACCAGCAATCAGAGCCTTCTTTTTCATAAATACTTGCGATGTTTTCATTTACTACGTCATCAGCTAAAATTTCTTTAGTGGTTTTATGAACAAATATAGGTAACGGTACTCCCCAAACTCTTTGTCTTGAAACGCACCAGTCTGGTCTTGTTTCTATCATTGCTTTTATTCTCTCTCTACCTTTGTCCGGGTAAAATGTAGTGTCATCAAGAGCTTTTAATGCTTTTTTTCTTAGACCGTGACTTTCCATTGAAATAAACCATTGAGGAGTTGCTCTATGAACAAGTGGAGCTTTTGATCTCCAAGAATGAGGATATGAGTGAATTAACTCTCCATTTGATAGCAGT
>MDTF01005542.1_pt1 | contig 11252 bp, 11 predicted proteins | sample 811191 | NCBI WGS metagenome assembly MDTF01 (sample SAMN05326649, study PRJNA326480) | marine metagenome | isolation source: seawater | place: Southern Ocean | collected 2011
ATTCGTATCCACATTCCTGGAGATCAAAAGCTCCACTTGTTCATAGAGCAACTCCTCAGTGGTTTATTTCAATGGAAAGCCATGGTCTGAGGAAAAAAGCGTTAAAGGCTCTTGATGAAACAACCTTTTATCCAGACAAAGGAAGAGGAAGAATAAAAGCAATGATTGAGACTAGGCCTGACTGGTGTGTTTCAAGACAAAGAGTTTGGGGAGTTCCACTACCAATATTTGTACATAAAAAAACAAAAGAAATTTTAGTAGATGATGAAATAAACGAAAATATTGCAAGTATTTATGAAAAAGAAGGTTCTGATTGCTGGTTTTCTGATGATCCACAAAGGTTTTTAGGAAATAAGTACAAAGCTGATGATTATGATAAAACAAGTGACATTGTAGAAGTTTGGTTTGATAGTGGGTGTACGCATGCATTCGTTTTAGAAAAAAGAGAGGACCTGCAATGGCCAGCATCAATGTACCTAGAAGGCTCTGATCAACATAGGGGCTGGTTTCATTCTTCATTATTAGAGTCATGCGGAACTAGAGGAAGAGCACCATACGAATCAATTTTATCCCACGGTTTTGTTGTAGATGGCAAAGGTCTTAAAATGTCTAAATCTTTGGGAAATGTAATTGCCCCTGAAGATATTTTAAAAAAATATGGAGCTGATATTTTGAGAATATGGGTTGCCTCATCAAATTATGAAGAGGATTTACGAATTGATTTTTCTATTTTAGATCAACATGCAGACTCTTACAGAAAAATTAGAAATACGTTTAGATATTTATTAGGAAATCTTAATGACAACTTTAAAAAAATTGATATTGAAAAACTAGATTTAAATCAATTACCTGAATTGGAAAGATATATGCTTCATAGAGTTTTTGATTTAAATGAAAATTATAAAAACTATTTTAAATTATATGACTTTCACAATCTCTATAAAGAGCTTTTAAACTTTTGCACAGTAGATCTCTCAGCTTTTTATTTTGACATAAGAAAAGACACTTTATATTGTGATCCAAAAAATTCTGAAAAAAGAAAAAATAGTATTGTGGTATTAAACATTATACTTGAATCTTTAATAAAATGGTTTGCTCCTATCCTTTCTTTTACGACTGAGGAAATTTTTAGATTAATAAATAAAAACGAAAAAAGTATCCATCTGGAAAAATTTATGAATTTTCCAAAATCATTTGAAAATATAGAATTAAATAAAAAATGGGTAGAATTAAAAAAAATTAGAGATATTTGCAATATTAGTATTGAAGCAAAAAGAGCAAGTAAAGAAATAGGCTCAAGTCTTGAAGCAAATTTGTTAATAAATATAAATGACAAGCAGTCAAAAATTTTAGAAAATATAGATTTGGCAGAGTTGTGTATTACATCAAAAGCAAAAATTATAAGAACAAGCAGTAGTGAAATTAAAGTTAATACAAGAAAAGCTGAGGGAAAGAAGTGCCCTATTTGCTGGAAAATAAGTGAAGATGGCTGTCCAAGGCACGCCGTCTAAAAGATTAATGAAATTAGAAAATAGAAAAAAATATATTTATAGTGCATTAATAATTTTGATAATTTTTATTTTAGATAGATTTACAAAACTATACGTAATAAAACTTGCAGAAAATAATAATGGAGTTGATATATTCGTAACACAATATTTAAATATTTATTTAATATGGAATAAAGGTATTGCATTTGGTTTATTAATGTTTGATCAAAATAACATTTATAATGCAATTACATATTTAATAGGAATAATTTCATCTATAGTGTTAATTTTAATTATAAAAACAAAAGACAAGAGAGTCTATTTATATGCACTTGTATTAGGGGGTGCTATCGGAAATTTATTTGATAGATTCTACTACTCAGCAGTGCCAGATTTCATTGATTTACATATCAATAACCTGCATTGGTTTATATTTAATATTGCTGATATATTTATCTCAATTGGTATAATATGCCTTATTTTGGTTGAATTAATTTTTAATAAGTATCTAGAAAATGAAAACAAATAATTTAGTTTTAGCAATAGTTTTTTCCCTTGCATTAGTTTCATGCCAATCAGTTAAAGATGGTCTTAGTGGAAAAAAAAATTCAAATAGTGATGAATTTTTAGTCCAAAAAAAAAACCCCTTAGTTTTGCCACCTAAATATTTAGAGCTACCAAAACCAACTAATGAATATGAAGAAGATGAAGTTTTTGAAGATGAAGTATTTGATATTCAAAAATTGCTTAGTATCAAAACTGAAAATGAAACTAGAATTTCAGATCCAAGCGAAACACAAGATGCAGAAGATTTTGTATTAAAAAACATTAAAAAATAATTAATGCTAACAGATAAAATTAGTTTTAAGAATTTTTATTTAAAAAAAAAAAAACAAAAATATTTACAAAGACTTTAAGAATTTATTAAAAGAAAAAAATACAATACTTGAATCTCTAACATTAAATTATAAAAATAGTTACACTGCAAAAAAAATTTTCAAATTAAAGAAATATAAAAATATAAGAATTATTGGAATGGGTGGCTCTATTCTCGGAGCGGAGTCAATTTACAATTTTTTGAAACATAAAATTAAAAAAAAATGTTACTTTGTAAATAATCTTCATGCTCAACCAGAGTTTTTATCTAAGGAAAAAAAAAAAAATATTAATTTGATTATTTCTAAATCAGGAAATACTCTTGAAACAATATCCAATTCAAATTTACTTATTGGAAAAGCTGATAAGAATGTTTTTATAACAGAAGACAAGAAAAATTACCTATCTTTGCTGGCTAAAAAATTAAGATCTGAAATAATTCAACATAATAATTTTATAGGTGGTAGATTTTCAGTGTTATCTGAAGTTGGAATGTTGCCAGCAGAATTAATGGGATTAAATACAAAAAAATTTAAACAAATGAATAATTTAATTAAAAATCAAAAATTTATTAATTCATTATTAATTAATGTTAATAATACACTTTATTTTTTAAAGAAAAAAAAATTTAATTCTATAATTCTTAACTATGATGAAAAATCCAATAGTCTTTTCAATTGGTATCAACAATTAATAGCAGAAAGCCTAGGTAAAAAAGGAAAAGGAATTTTACCAATAATTTCCTCTATGCCGAAAGATAATCATAGTCTTATGCAACTTTATTTAGACGGTCCTAAAAATAATTTTTTTACTTTTTTTTATGTTAAAGAAAAAAACTCCTCTAAAATTTTAAATAATAAAATTCTTACAACTCACAATTATTTAAAAAATAAAGATTTAAATGAAATAATGTATGCACAAAAATTAGCAACAGAAAATATTTTTTTAAAAAAAAAAATTCCATTCAGGAGTTTTGAGGTTAATTATAGAGATGAAAAAACTTTAGGAGAATTATTTTGTTTTTTTATTTTAGAAACTATTTTGCTTGGTAGAGCTTTAAAAATTAACCCATATGATCAGCCATCTGTTGAACTAATAAAAAAGGAAACTGAAAGATTATTAGTTTAACTGTACGTACCAAATATAATCTTTGATATACCATAAAACTTTTCTTCGATTTTAAGGAATTCATCCGGATACTTGTCATCTTCCTTCTTATGTCTATGAATAATAATTATTCCCCCAGTTTTTAATAATTTTGTATAAATAATTTTTTTAAGTATTTTAAACAATTCTTTTGCCTTGAAAGGAGGGTCTAAAAAAATAATATCAAATTTTTTTTTAAATATCTTAAAATCTAGCTTGTTAATGATATCTTGCTCAAGTATCAGAGAATTATTTTGATATTTTAAATTATGAATATTTTTTTTTAAGACAGGTAAAATATCTTTATAATTTTCTACAAATGTTAAATTACTTGAACCTCTTGACAAACATTCCAAACCAAATGAACCAGTTCCTGAAAATAAATCTAATACAGATGAATTTTTTAACTGAATATTAAATTTATTGGAGTGGACTATTATATTAAATATAGACTCTTTAGTTAAATCTTTCAGGGGCCGTGTTAGATTATTTTTTGGTTCATATATTTTTTTACCTTTTGAAATTCCTGATATTATTCTCATTTATCTATCGCTTTATAGCCAATATCTTTTCGGTAAAAACCATCTTTCCAATTTAAAAAATTTATTGAATCAATTATTTTTTTTCTTGCCTCTAAAAAGTTATCAGAAAGACATACAAAATTTAATACTCTGCCACCTGAGGAATAGATTTCATTATTAATTTTATAAGTGCCAGAATGGTAACAATATTCATTATCTGTAAGTTTAAGATCCTCCAATTTTTTTATTGGTATGTTTTTCTTAAATGAATTTGGGTAACCTTTTGAACAAAGAACCACACATAAACTTTTTTTATTTTGCCACTTTATGTCATACTCATTTAATCTTTCATCACAACAAGCTAAAAAAATTTCCATTAAATCTGACTTAAGTTTAGGTAATATAGTTTGACATTCTGGGTCGCCCATACGAACATTGTATTCGATTAAATAAGGTTCTCCTTGAACAATCATTAGCCCTGCATATAAAAAGCCTTTATAACTTGTTCCAATTTCTTTTAATCCATTAATTGTGGGTTCTATTATTTTCGTGGTAATTTTTTTTTCTAACGCTTCATTAATTAACCTTGAAGGTGAGTATGCACCCATACCACCAGTATTTTTCCCCTTGTCACCCTCTAATACTCTTTTATGATCTTGTGCGGTCTCAAACTTTTTTATTGTTTTACCATCTGAAATGATAAAATAACTCATTTCTTCGCCGTCAAGAAATTCTTCTATGAGTAAATTTTTAGCTAAGCCAAATTTACCATCAAATATTTCTTTGACAGCTATCCTAGCTTCATTAATGTTTTCACATATATAAACTCCTTTACCAGAGGCTAGTCCGTCAGCTTTAATCACAATAGGATAGTTAGTTTGACCTATAAATTTAAAGGCATCGTTGCTATTTTTAAAGATACCAAATTTTGCGGTAGGTATATTGTATTTTTCACAAAGTTTTTTTGTAAATATTTTAGAGCCCTCAAGTTGAGAGGCAGTTTTATTTGGCCCAAATACCTTAATTTTATTCTTTTCTAGGAAGTCAACTATACCATCTACTAGTGGTTTTTCAGGTCCTATAATGACTAATTCAATTTTATTAGATATTATAAAATTTTTTAGTACATCAAAATCTTCAGTATTTAGATTAACATTATTGGCAATTTCACTTGTTCCAGCATTCCCTGGAAAACAATATATTTGATCAATTTTTTTTGATTTGCTCAAAGCAAGACAAATCGCATGTTCACGACCACCACTTCCTATTATTCCAACTTTCATATATTAGTATATAAACTAAAAATGAATAAAAAATTAGCCAAAATTAAATATTTACCTAATAATTTTCAAATCCTTGAACAAGGAGATCATGTGATATGCGCTGTATCTGGCAAAAGCATAAAGTTAGAAGACCTAAATTATTGGAATGTGGATACGCAAGAAGCATACTATTCCTATATAGAAGCATCCTCAAAAAGAGAAAATAGTCAAAATTAATTTTATTTCCAACGATTGTGTGACCAAATCCATTGTTGAGGGTTTTTTAAAATCATTTTTTCAAGGATAGAATTTAAATTTAATGTAATAGCCTCAATAGTGTCATCATTTGAATATTCCAAAGGTTCATGAATTGTCAATTTAAAATTAACACCCTTAGACCTTTCGATATAGATAGGGACTATTTTACATTTAAATTTTTTCACAAATTGTGCTGGAATAGTTGTAGTAAAAGCCTTTTGTTTAAAAAAATTAGATTTGATACCCTGGGAAACTCTTTGATCAATCATTAAAGCTATGGATGTTTTATCCTTAAAAAATGAAAGTAATTGTTTTGTTCCTGATATCCCTTTTTTAATTTGATTTTTACAAATATACTTCTTTCTTATTCTTTCCATTATAAAATTTAAAAATTTATTATTAAGAGGCCTATAAATGGCTGCTAAATTGATTCCAGATTTTTCTAGATGCATAGCCATTAACTCAAAGTTATTAAAGTGTCCTGAAACAAATATTACAGGCTCGTTGCTTTCCTTAATTTTTTTTAGAATTTCCTGTCCTGTCACTTCAATATTATTCTCTACTTTAGATTCTCTAAATTTTTTTATAAAAATATATTCTGCAAGAATTTTTCCATAATTTTCCCACATTTTATTTGAAATATTTTCAATTTCATTCTTATGAAGATTTGGAAGAGCTTTTAATATATTAGATTTTATTAGATCTTTTGATCTAAAAAAAGGACCAATAATAGATATAATCTTACCAGAAATAAATGAAGCAAATTTCAAACCTAGAATCTTAAATATAAAAAAAAGAATTAAAATTATAAAAAATTGAATAAAATATTTTATAGATTTCATATATATTGCTTAAGGTAGTTAATTAATTTTTTTTCTTCTTTGATATCAAGTTCTATTTCTAAGAATCCTATATTATGGTTTTCACTTGAATCAATTTTTATATAGTCTTTCTCAGTTGTTAAAATTTTTGCACCCAAATTTTTTGCCTGAAACTTTATTTTATCAATTTCTTTTTTTGTATATTTGTGATGATCAGAAAAAACAATTTCTTCAACTATATTCAACCCATTCTTTATTAGCGTTTCCTTGAAGCTTTCTGGATTACCAATTCCTGAAAAAATTAGATATTTTGCTTCAATATTAAACTGACTAATATTTACAGGCTTGTAGGTGGATTCAAAAATTTGAATATCTTTATTATGCGTTTTAATTAATTGTTTTAGGCTTGAGTTGTCACTTTCATTTCCATTAATAAAAACAGCATCATATTTTGATAGACTCTCTATTTTTTCTCTCAGTGGGCCTGCTGGTATTAAAAAACCATTACCAATCCATTTTAGATTATTAAAACATACAAACTTTAGATCATAGTTAATCGACCTATCTTGCAGACCGTCATCAAAAACTACAATATCTATATTGTCCTCTATAGCCTTAATTAATGCTTTTTTTCTGGATTTTAAGCAATATAATTTTGATTTCTTTTTTAATATTTGTTGTTCATCAATTTGATCTTTGTAGAATTTTTTAACAGTAGCTGTCTTATAGTTTAAATTATTTAGAATACGATTAATTTTTATTGTCAATGGCGTCTTTGCAGTGCCCCCCACATATATATTGCCTACACAAATTTTTTTAATATCTTGTACAGTTTTATTTCTTTTTGGAAATTTTAAAAAAAAGTTATTTATAATTATAGGAAGAGTAAGAGGTAGCAAAAAGTAAGATAAAAAGTTAGGTTTTTTGGTATCCCAAAATTTAGGTTTTTTTAATTGCATTATTTATTAATAAAAAAATTTAACTCATTTAAAGTAGAATTTAAAATTTTATTTCCAAGGTTTTTGATTTTCAGTTCTATATTTTTAGAATTATTTTTTTTATTAAGTATGCTACCAACTTTAATAGCTAATTGATTTAAATTAATAGTTTTATTAGACACTTCATATTTTTTTAATAAAGAATAAATTTCACTAAAATTCCAAATATTAGGACCATGCAAAATATTACAACCATATCTAGCAGCCTCAAGTGGGTTTTGACCACCATGTTTGATTATTGAACCACCTAAAAAAACTGTTTTACAGATTTTAAAAAAGGATTTTGTTTGACCAAAGGTGTTTACTAAATATATGTCTGTTTTAGCATCAATTTTTTTTTTTGAGTCATGAGTATAAATCTTTAAATTTAATTTACTAATCTCATCAATAATTTTATTAGTTCTGCTTATGTGTCTTGGAATAATAATTGTCAAAATATTTTTATGTTTAATTTTGAGTTTTTTATGAACTTCGGCACAAATTTTTTCTTCAGAAGCATGAGTGCTTGATGCACACCATATCTTTTTAGTTAAAAAGAATTTTTTAAGAGAATCATTTAAGTATTCTGAATTATCTTCATTTTGTGTAAATTTTAAATTACCAATATTTTTTACATTTTTTGCACCCAAAGACTTAAGATAATTTGTAGATTTAAGACTTGAGGATAAACAGATATCAAACTTTTGAAAAATGCTTTTTGCACTTGAGGCAAATTTTTTCCATTTGTTAAAAGACTTGTCAGTAATTCTGGCATTTATCAAAATTAATGAGATAGATCTTTTTTTAATATTATTAATCATATTAGGCCAAATTTCAGAATCTATAAAAATTACAACAGATGGTTTCCAATAGTCTAAGAATTTTTTAGTATGGTAATTTGTATCTATTGGAAAAAATTGATGAACAGTTTTTTTCAATTTCAAATTAGATAGAATTTTTGAGGAGCTTAACGTGTTTGAGGTGACTAAAATTTGTTTTATTTTGCTCATTTTTTCTAATTTTTCAATTAGAGGGATTACACTTAATATTTCACCAACACTTGCTCCGTGAAACCATATTAGTTTCCCTTTAATTTTTTTTTTTGAGCAAATTGCAAATTTTTCTTTAAATCTTTTGGGGTGTTCTTTATTTTTAAATAATCTAATTAGAATAATTATAGGAGAAAATAATAAAATTAAATTTGTAAATACCCTATAAACAAAAAACATTAAATTTTTCTAATTTGCTTTTCATAAAAATTTTTGTAGACAGATGAGTCTATTAATAGCTCTTCGTGTGTTCCTTCGCCAACAACTTCTCCAGCATCTATCACGTAGATCTTATCAGAATTTAGAATTGTTGATAATCTGTGAGCTATAACGATTGTTGTTCTATTTTTTGTTAAAAGATTTATAGCTTCTTGAATTTTACTTTCTGTATCTGCATCAAGTGATGAAGTTGCTTCATCTAAAAGAATTATTTGACTTTTTTTTAACATAGCTCTAGCTATAGATAGTCTTTGCTTTTCCCCTCCAGATAATCTCGTGCCATTTTCACCAATAATTGTTTCATATTTATTGGGTAGTTTTTCTATGAATTCACTAGCAAAAGAATTTTTTGCTACTTCTTCTATTTCTTTTTGACTTGCATTTAGATTTGCATAAATAATATTATTTTTAATGGTGTCATCAAATAAAGTAGTATCTTGACTGACTAAAGAAATATTTTTTCTCAAAGAATTTATGGAGCATTTATAAATTGACTGTCCATCAATCTGAATATCACCTGAATTAGTATCATAAAACCTTGGAATCAAATTTAAAATTGTAGACTTACCAGCACCGCTATGGCCAACAATTGAAGTCATTTTTCCACCCATCATTTTTAAATTTGCTGAATTTAGGACATTTTTTTCCTTCTCTTTTTCGTATTTAAAAAAGATATTTTTAAATTCAATATTACCATTACTTATCTCTATCGATTTATCATCTTTGTTTTTAACAAGCTCTGATTTTTCGTCTATAACTGGCAATATTCGTGCAGCAGCTGACAAGCCTTGTGAGATAGTTATGTTTAGCGTAGCGAGAGTCCTAACTGGTTGATAAGCCAACATCATTGCAGCTAAGAATGAAAAAAAGTTATTGATGTCTATTTCATCTTTTAAAACAAGTTTTCCAGAATAAAAGATTAATATTGCTATCATTATACCTGTTAGAGTTTCCATAATTGGTGAAGATCTTACATAGACTGTTGCAATTTTTTTTGATTTTTCTTTTACATCATTTATAAATTTATAAGCTCGATCATTTTCATATTTCTCCTGTTGAAATATTTTAATAAGTTTATGGTTTTTGAATAATTCTATTAAGTATGTATTAAGAACACCAGCTTTTAACATTTGTTCTGTTGCAACTTTTCCAATTCGTTTTCCTAAAGTTTTAGCTGCAAGAGAGGCTAGTGGAATCATTATGATTGCTATTAGAGAAAGCTTCCAGTTTTGAAAAAACATTACAGTAAGTAGTCCTATTAAAGTTAAACTGTCTTTAAATAAATTAAGAACTGCAGTGCTAATTAAATTGACCATATGTGCAACATCATTTGTTAAAGTTGATATAAATTTACCCGTATGTTTTCCATCAATTAACTTTGTGTCTGCAGAAATTAGATTACCCAGCATATCACATTGTAAATCTTTTCTCACTTCCTCTGCGACTCCTATCATTAAAACTTTTGCAGCATATAGAGACAAACCTTTAGTTGTAAAAGCAATAATAATTGAGATTGGAATAATTAATATTAACGTTTGATCTTTTTCTATAAATATTTTTTTAATTGCAGGATCCAAAAGATATGCAATTGCAGAAGTGCTTCCAGCAACCAACAAAGCAAAAAATAATGATAGTAATATTTTTTTTATATGTTTTTTTGTGTAATCAAAAAAAAGTCTTTTTAAAATGTCTATTTTTTTCATTTAGATTAAAATTTTCCAATTAGAATATTGAGTAAAATAATTGCACCAAGTAAATTGTTACTTTTGAAAATCTTTAAAATATTTTTTGGTTTTTCCATATTAAAATTGTAAATTTGATAAAAAAATAAATGAAAGGTTGGAACTAATAAACAGAGATAAAATATTGTATTAAATTTCATAAAAAAACCTACACCAATTAAAGAGATTATAAAGATTAAGTAACATAATATTAAAAATAATTTTGGTTTTTTTTTAAATTTTATTGAGGTTGATTTTACTCCTATTATCTCATCATCTTTAATATCTTGAAACCCATATATTGTGTCGAAACCTAGTGTCCAAAATATGGCTCCAACATAAAATATTACAGGTATAATATCTATTTGATTTTTAATACAAACCCACCCAAGTATTAATCCGTAATTAAAAGTAATACCCAAAAATAACTGGGGCCAATAAGTGTATCTTTTCATTAAAGGATAGCTAAATGCTAAAGGCATAGACCCCAAGGCTAAGATAATAGTATATTGATTAAAGTTTAAAAGAACTAGTAATGCTAAAAAGCAAAGGACAACAGTATAAAGAAATGCAAGTTTTACAGATATTTTTTTTGAAGCTATTGGTCTTTCTTTTGTTCTAAAAACTTTTTTGTCAAAATCTTTATCAAATATATCATTTACAATACATCCAGCAGAACGCATTAAAACTGAACCTAAGAAAAATAGAGAAAGATAAAAATAATAATAATTTAGGTTATCTGAAAAGTCATAAGCAAGCGTTAAGCTCCATGCGCAAGGCCAAAATAAAAGCATAAAGCCAATTGGTTTTTTTAACCTTATTAATTCAATGAAAAGATTTAATTGTTTCATAATAATTTACTTGTAAATAACAAAGGCTAGTTTCATAATCAAATTGATTCGTATGAATATA
>MDTF01003475.1_pt1 | contig 11251 bp, 7 predicted proteins | sample 811191 | NCBI WGS metagenome assembly MDTF01 (sample SAMN05326649, study PRJNA326480) | marine metagenome | isolation source: seawater | place: Southern Ocean | collected 2011
TAATTTTACTCATTTTTTTTAATTGGCATTTTCATGGTTATTGACAAAATAAACCAAATCATTATCAGTAAACTGCAAAATAAAAAGGTGCCTTGGTAGCCATAAAAATTTGCAATCAGCCCGCCAAGTGACCCGCCTACAAAAATACCTAGCGATTGAGAACTATTATACACTCCTAAAGCTAAACCTCTTCTTTGAATTGGTGCCAACTTACTTACCAAACTAGGTAAAGAAGCCTCTAAATAATTAAACCCAATAAAATAAAATATTAAGGCTATTATGATGCCAAAAACGCCATTGGAAAAATATACAAACAAGAATTGCGTTACAAATAGCAAAGCAATCGAAAATATGAAAAATTCTTTAGTTTTATTCTTTTTTTCCGAAAAAATAATCATAGGTACAATGAAAATAAAAGATACAGCCAAAACTGGCAAGTAAATTAACCAATGCTGATTTAACGGAATGTCGCCTTGATTTATTAAATAAAAGGGAATTGCCATAAACATAGATATTTGAGATGCATGGAGTGCAAAAATTCCAAAATTAAGTCGATTTAAATCAAAATTCTTTAACATTTTTTTTATGTCATTAGTGCTTGCAGGATTAATTTTTTTCTTGTCTAGAGGTTCATCAATAAAAAATCTTACAACTCCTAAAGCAATAAAAGCTAAAATTCCCATTAATAAGAATATTCCAGGAACGCCAATAAGCTCATTTAGTATTGGTGAAAACACCAATGAAAATGAAAATGTTAGCCCAATTGATGCACCAATAATTGCCATCCCTTTAGTTCGACTTTTATGACTAGTTAGGTCAGATAAAAAAGCAGTCAAAACTGCAGAAATAGCTCCTGATCCTTGAATTGCTCGACCGATAATAACGCCTTCTATTTGTTCAGATATCCCAGCAATAACTGAGCCAATTATAAACAATAATAAACCAAAATAAATTACTGGCTTTCTTCCAAGATGGTCTGAGGTCATACCAAATGGAATTTGAAGAATTGCTTGAGTTAGGCCATAAATTCCAAAAGCTAAACCAATTTGAAATTCTGTTGGTCTACCAGATAACTCCGAAGCATAAATAGAAAATATAGGAAGAATTAAAAAAATTCCAAGCATACGGAGTGAGTAAATCGAAGCTAAAAGCACGCTGGATTTAATTTCTAATGGCGACATTTTTATATATACCTATGAATAAATAAAACTTTAGTTTCTAAATTGGAGATAATAAAATATAATATCAGGTTGCTCCTTAAAAAAGATAAAATTAAATGGATTATATTAAAATTAAAGGGGCTAGAACCCATAACTTAAAAAATATTTCCCTTGATCTTCCTAGAAATAAACTAATAGTTATTACAGGATTATCTGGGTCCGGGAAATCTTCTCTGGCATTTGATACTCTGTATGCAGAAGGACAAAGAAGATATGTTGAATCTTTGTCTGCTTATGCTAGGCAATTTCTAGACCGAATGAATAAACCTGATGTAGATATGATTGAAGGTCTATCACCTGCAATCTCGATAGAACAAAAATCAACGTCACATAACCCAAGGTCAACTGTTGGGACTGTAACTGAAATACACGACTATCTTCGCTTACTGTATGCACGTGCAGGTGACCCTTACTGCCCTACTCATAAGATAAAACTTGAGGCACAAACAGTTTCCCAAATAGTCGACCAACTACTGTCACTCGAAGAAAACACTAAAATTATGTTGCTTGCCCCAGTAGTAAACAATCGCAAGGGTAGTCATTTAGATTTAATTGACGAATTAAGAGCTCAAGGATTTATAAGAATAAGACTAGATGGAACCATTTACGAAATAGATAATATTCCCGCGATACAAAAAAATACGAAGCATCAATTAGATGTTGTAATTGATCGCATAAAAATTAATTTTGATATCAAGCAACGCATTACTGAATCAGTCGAAACAGGTTTAAAGCTTGCTGATGGAAAAATTATTTCCATTAATATGGATAGCAAAGAAACGCAATTATTCTCTGCAAAATTTTCATGTCCTCATTGTGAATATGCACTAACCGAATTAGAGCCAAGATTATTTTCTTTTAATAACCCAATGGGTGCATGTCCTGATTGCGATGGTCTAGGGCATAAAAATTTCTTTGATGCAACTCGAGTTGTAGCTTTTCCGCAACTACCTTTATCATCGGGAGCTATTAAGGGATGGGATAAGCGAAATCAGTTTTATTATCAAATGTTAAATAGTCTTGCGAAGCATTATAATTTTGACCTTGAAACTCCTTATCAAGAACTCCAAGAAAAGGTTCAAAGAATTATTTTATTTGGAAGTGATAAGGAACAAATAGAATTTAGTTATTTTAACGAGCACGGAACTATTAATGCAAAGAAACATCCTTTTGAAGGGGTAATAAATAACTTTAAAAGACGTTACCAAGAAACAGATTCGAACTCTGTTCGTGATGAACTAGCAAAATATTTAAGCAATCAAGAATGTCCTTCATGTAAAGGTACTCGTCTAAAAATTGAGGCTAGAAATGTATTAGTTGGCGATTCAAATCTGCATGAAGTTTGTAAACTACCCCTTAAAAAATCTTTGGAATTCTTCAATAATTTAAGACTATTAGGATTTCGTGCTCAAGTTGCAAGTAAAATAATCCAGGAAATAAAAAATAGACTTAATTTTTTAATAAATGTTGGGCTCGATTATTTATCTCTTTCAAGATCTGCCGATACTCTCTCAGGTGGTGAGGCCCAAAGAATTAGATTAGCTTCCCAAATTGGTAGTGGCTTAACGGGAGTAATGTATGTTTTAGATGAGCCCTCAATCGGGCTGCATCAAAAAGATAATGATAAGCTCTTAGAGACTCTTAGAAATCTTAGAGATATAGGGAATACGGTGATTGTTGTTGAGCATGATTATGATGCCATCATGTCGGCCGATTATGTTGTTGATATTGGCCCAGGTGCTGGGATTCACGGCGGTGAAATTGTGGCTAAAGGCGTGCCCAATGAAATAATAAATAATAAAAATTCCCTGACTGGCCAATACATAAGTGGAAATAAAAAAATTACAGTTTCAAACAAAATAAAATCGCCCGATAGTTCTTTTTTTAAAATTACAAAAGCTTCAGGTAATAATTTAAAAAATATTACCTTAAATCTACCGATAGGGCTTTTTACCTGTGTTACTGGAGTTTCTGGCAGTGGTAAGTCGACGCTCATTAATGACACGCTTTATAATGCCGTAGCAAAAAATCTTTACCGAAGTAATTTAGAGCCGGCAAGTCATGAAGATATGGAAGGATTTGATTTCTTCGACAAAGTTGTAGATGTAAACCAAAGCCCAATTGGCAGAACCCCAAGATCGAATCCAGCCACTTATACTGGTTTGTTTACCCCTATAAGAGATCTTTTTTCCAAAGTTCAAGAAAGTAGAGCAAGGGGCTATAGTCAAGGACGTTTCTCATTCAATGTCAAAGGGGGAAGATGTGAAGCATGTGAAGGTGATGGAGTAATTAGAGTTGAAATGCATTTTTTACCAGATGTATATGTCGAGTGTGATTCTTGTTATGGTCATCGCTATAATCGCGAGACGCTTGAAATATTTTACAAAGGAAAAAATATTCATAATATTTTAAGCTTTACCGTTGAAGAAGCTCATAAATTTTTTATGGCTGTACCAACCCTTGAACGAAAACTTAAAACTCTTCTAGATGTAGGTCTCGGGTATATTAAATTAGGACAGAATGCAACGACTCTATCTGGTGGCGAGGCTCAAAGAGTTAAATTAGCATTAGAACTTTCAAAAAGGGATACAGGAAGAACGCTTTATATCTTAGATGAGCCAACAACTGGCTTACATTTTTCTGACATACAACTATTGCTAAACGTATTGCACCGGTTAAGAGATAATGGAAATACTTTAGTAGTGATTGAGCATAATCTTGACGTAATAAAAACTGCTGATTGGATTATTGATCTTGGTCCTGAGGGGGGTGATGGTGGTGGAGAAATAATCGCAGAGGGTGCGCCTGAAAAAATTATATCCAATAATAAAAGCTTTACTGGTAAATATTTAAAGAAATATTTATAAGCTCTTTAAAGCAGCCTCAATATTTTTTGTCGCTGGGGCTAATTGATGCCATATATTAAAACTTGTTGCTGCTTGCTCAACTAGCATACCTAATCCATCATAAACGGAATCAGTTTTTTTGTAAGCCTCTTTCATAAATGGAGTTTTAGAGCCGTACATCATGTCATAACAAGTGCCTTTATTATTTAAGCAATTAAAAGCAGAATCTGGCAAAGGAGAATCTTCACTACTTAAGGATGAAGATGTAGCGTTTATTATCAAATCAAAATGAACCTTGCTGGAAAAAACTAAATCTATTAACTCTAAAATAACTTGATTTTTTTCAGCAAATAATTGCCAATAATTTTTCATCTCGATTGCTTTAGTAAAAGTTCTATTAGTTAGAAAAATTTTCTTTGGCTTACTTTGAATAAGGTCATAAATTACTCCATTTGCAGCTCCTCCTGCCCCAACTAAAAAAATATTTTTACCTTTAATATTAATTTTTTTATTAGACAAGTCATTTATCAATCCCCTACCGTCAGTTGAATCTCCAATAATATTGTTATCTGAAAATGTTATTGTATTAACAGACTTACATAACGACGATCTTTCTGAAAGCTGGTCACAAACATCAAAGGCATAGGTTTTTAATGGGAGTGTGATATTTAGTCCAAGATATCCTTCAATTCTTAAGCGCTCGACATTTTCAAAAAAATTATCTTGATTAATATCAAATTTTTTATACTCCAAATCAATTGCAAATTCTTTTGAGAATAAAGAGTGTATTTGTGGCGAAAAAGAGTGTGATATCGGGTGGCCAAGAACTGCAAATTTTTTTATCTTTTTTTTCATTTCATCATTATTATAGACAATAATATAATAACAAGAGAAATATTTTGTGCATTATAATAGTGCATATATTAATTAAAATTGCATTATAATAGTGCATATATTAATTATTTAATGTGTTTTGTAAGTAAATTGGTTGTTTTAGCGAATTAAATATTGGCATAGATAGTGCTTTAGATTATACATATATTCATTAACTATTTTTTAGGAGTTTTAGTATGGCTGCCGCTGATGTAATAAAGAAAATTAAACAAGAAAAGATTAAATTTATTGATCTTCGTTTTACTGATACAAAAGGAAAAGAACAGCATGTTACAGTGCCGGCCTCAGCCTTTGATAAAAGTAAATTTACTGATGGTCACGCCTTTGATGGTTCATCCATTGAGGGGTGGAAAGGCATTAATGCATCAGACATGTTGCTTAAACCAGATCCTAATACAGCTAATATCGATCCATTTATGGAAGAAAAAACTCTAATCCTAACCTGTAATGTTGAAGACCCAACAGATGGTAAAGGTTATGATCGTGACCCTCGGACAATAGCGAATCGTGCTGAAAAATACCTTTCAACAACTGGTATTGGAGATACTATTTACTTTGGCCCTGAGCCTGAATTTTTTGTGTTTGACTCCATCACATGGAGTTCTGGGATGAGTGGATCTTCTGTAAATATTAGCTCTGAAGAAGCAGAATGGGACTCTAATAACGAACATGATGGTGGAAATATTGGTCATCGGCCAAGAGTTAAAGGCGGTTACTTTCCAGTACCTCCTGTAGATTCTCTTCAAGATCTACGATCAGAAATGTGCTTAACATTAGAGGAGATGGGCGTTCCTGTTGAAGTTCATCATCATGAAGTAGCGGGTGCGGGTCAAAACGAAATTGGGACTAAATTTTCTTCGTTAACACAAAGAGCTGATTGGACACAAATCCTTAAATACGTTGTTATGAACACAGCTCATAGATTTGGAAAAACAGCAACTTTTATGCCAAAACCAATTTTAAATGATAATGGTACAGGTATGCATGTTCACCAGTCAATTTGGAAGGGTGGAAAAAATATTTTTGCAGGAAACAAATATGCAAACTTAAGTGAAACTGCTCTTTATTATATTGGTGGAATTATTAAGCATGGTAAAGCGTTAAATGCAATAACTAATCCCTCAACGAATTCATATAAACGATTGGTGCCTGGTTTTGAAGCACCGGTTATGCTTGCATATTCTGCCAAAAACAGATCTGCTGCGATTCGTATTCCATATGTATCAACTGATAAAGCTAGAAGAATTGAAGTTAGATTCCCGGACCCAATGGCAAATCCATATTTAGCTTTTAGTGCCCTAATGATGGCAGGTCTAGATGGTATTCAAAATAAAATTCACCCTGGTGAAGCAGAAACAAGAGACTTGTATGATTTAACAGCTAAAGAAGAAGCAAAAATACCTCAAGTTGCTGCAACCCTACCAGAAGCTCTTGAGGCGTTAAGGGTTGACAGAAAATTCTTAACTGCGGGCGGAGTTTTCTCAGATGACTTTATTGATAGCTTCATTGATTTAAAAATGGAAGAAGTAACGCGACTAAGAATGACACCCCATCCAGTTGAGTTTGATATGTATTACAGTTTATAAGTTTTAAATAAAGGGGATTAAAATTTACCTCTATTTAACCTAAAATTAAAAAGTATCAATATTGTGCGAGCTGAAAAAAGGCTGAAATAATACTTTAATGAGACTAGAAAATGCCATTTTAAATTTAATATTCTCATTCTTGTTTATTGAATAATATAGGGCTTAGTAAAAATGAAACCGGCATTAATGAAGAATAATTTAAAGGGAATGGAAGACTTAGCTACTGCCGTATTGGTCTGTGATAAAGATTTAATTATTAAGCATATAAATCCAAGTGCGGAAATCTTATTTGAATTGAGTCACGAAAAAGTAGTTAATAAAAATATTAGTTTATTTTTTGAAGAAATTAAATTTTTTAAGGGGCTCTTAAACCAAGCAAAGTCCAAACAAAGCTCTTATCGTGAACATGAATATTTTATTAAAACCAAGCAAAATAAAACTATATGTGTCAGCTTTACAATCTCACCAATCGAACATAAAGAATTTGACTTTATTGTAGAATTTATTCAAATGGATCAGCAATTAAGGGTAGCTCGAGAAGAAAGAATGTTTATTCAGCAGCAAGCAAATTCAGAATTACTTAGAAATCTTGCACACGAAATAAGGAACCCTCTTGGAGGCTTGAGGGGCGCAGCTCAGCTTTTAGAAAAAGAATTGAATGAAAAATCATTAAAAGAATATACACAAATAATAATTAATGAGGCAGATCGACTTCAAAATCTCATGAGTAAATTATTAACCCCTCATCAACTTCCAGTATATAAAAAAACTAATATTCATGAGGTTCTAGAAAGAGTTCGTAGTTTAATATTATCCGAATTTCCGGAAAACTTGCAGCTTGCTAGAGATTATGATGTAAGCCTTCCAGAATTTATTGGTGATAGAGAAAAATTAATCCAAGCTGTCTTAAATGTTGCAAGGAATGGAGTTCAAGCAATGCTCCAAGATAATCCAAAGGATAAAATGACCCTGAATTTTATCACTAGAGCAGAAAGTCAAATTGTTTTTCATAAAAAAAAACATACTACGGCAATACGGTTAGATATCGTTGATAATGGACCAGGAATTGATAAAAAACTAATTGATAAAATATTTTATCCTTTAGTTTCAGGTAAGGGGTCTGGTTCTGGATTAGGACTTTCATTAGCCCAAAACTTCATAACTCAACATAATGGGATGATTGATTGCTCTAGCATTCCTGGTAAGACAAAATTCTCAATTATCCTTCCCATTGAGAATAATTTAAAAATTAATGAGGTTCTTTAAATGAAAAAAGTGTGGGTACTTGATGATGATAAATCTATACGATGGGTATTCGAAAAAGCACTATCAAAAGCAAATCTACCTTGCCAATGTTTTAGCAACACAAATGAGGCAATTAATCAATTCAATCACGAAATACCCTCTGTTGTTATAAGCGATATTAAAATGCCTGGTGAGTCTGGAATTGATTTCTTAACGAAAGTAAAAGAAAAGTTTCCGCATATCCCAATTATTATTATGACGGCTTACTCAGATCTTGATACTGCGGTCTCTGCATTTCAAAAAGGAGCTTTCGAATATATTGCTAAGCCTTTCGATATTGATAAGGTACTAGAAGTCATAAATCAAGCATTGGAGCAAACAACAAATAAGAAAACAAAAGTTGATATTTTAGATGCGGATGTAGATATAGATCATCAAGAAATTATAGGGCAAGCACAATCAATGCAAGAAGTATTCCGTGCCATTGGTAGATTAAGTAAATCTAATGCTACTGTTCTTTTAAATGGTGAGTCTGGATCAGGTAAAGAATTGGTTGCAAATGCAATACATAAAAATAGCGATAGGAAAAATTCTCAATTCATCGCTATAAATACTGCAGCGATTCCAAAAGATCTTCTTGAAGCAGAATTATTTGGGCATGAAAAAGGTTCATTTACTGGAGCACAAAATCTCCGTAAAGGAAGATTTGAACAATCGGATGGGGGTACATTATTTTTAGATGAGATTGGTGATATGCCAATGGAACTTCAAACAAGATTATTAAGGGTTTTAAGTGATGGTAAATTTTATAGGGTAGGAGGCCAAGATTCTATTCAAACTGATGTAAGGGTTATAGCTGCCACCCATCAAGATCTGGAAGAGTCGGTCAAAGACGGAAAATTTAGAGAGGATTTATTTCATAGACTAAATGTAATAAGAATCACAGTACCGCCACTCAGAAGAAGAATCGAAGACATTCCTACTTTATCAAATTATTTTCTCAGGAAAAGTGCTCATGAGTTAAATGTAACCCCAAAGTCTCTATCTAAAGAAGTATTAAAATATTTCAAAAATCTCCAATGGAGAGGCAATGTTAGACAGCTTGAAAATGTATGTCACTGGTTAACTGTTATGTCTCCTGGAAATAAAATAATCGTTAGTGACCTTCCATCTGAACTAAAAAATGAGCCCGTTAACTTGATGTATGGCGCTGATAATTGGCAAGAAAATTTAGCAAGAGATTTGGCAAAAAAATTACTAGACGGAAACCAAGATTTGCATAGCTTTTTTATTACTCAGGTTGAAAAAATCTTAATTGAAAAAACTCTTGAGCATACGAAATATCGGAAGCTAGAAACTGCAAATTTGTTAGGGATTGGAAGAAATACTGTAGCTAGAAAAATTAAAGAACTTAAAATTGTAAGATTATAATTTCAACTCTTGCTTAATTGAATAAGCTATTTTTTCAAATATTTTTCCCCACCCAGTATTATATTCTGCTGAAAATATTTTAATGCTTGGATACCAAATACTCGGTCCTTCTTTATCGTGCCAATACCATAACTTCCCCCTTTGGAAGGGCACAAACAAAAATGTTTTTTTACCTAATGCTCCTGCTATATGAGCAGTAACATTACTAGAAGTAACGATGATGTCGCAGTTTGATATTAATGCTGTTAAGGCATCAATATCTTCACGTTTATCTATACCTTCATAATTTTCTATTTTAATATTTTTTTCTTTAAAGAGTTTTTCTTTTTCTAATCCAGTCTGACCTTCTTCACTTTTTCTTTCATATTGTAAATCTAAAAACCTTATTCCTTCAAGCATAAAGATTGGTGTTAAGTCTTGAAGCAGCGCTGTTTTATGTCTGCCTTCAGCTGCAGAACTCTTCCATGAAATGCCGCAAATAATTTCTTTTTCTTTTTTTAGTTTATTATTTATTGTATTTAATTTTTTTATGTCTGGATTTAAAAATGCTATTTCTTTTTTTGGAAAATCCATTATTTCTTGTCGAATATATTTTCCCAAACTACCCCAATAAATACCTTTATCAAAGAGACTAAGATCGTAATTAATTATGAATTCATGTCCATTCTCACGGATTGCATAAAATTCAATATCTGGAAATGATCTTTTACAAATTTCTACTAAGCGGTAATCTACCTCCGCACTAATGTTTTTAAACTTTTTGTGGAAGTCTTTCAGCATACTTAAGCCCAATATCACATCCCCAAGTCCTGCATCTAATAAGATAATTATCTTTTCATTTGGCTTTAATCTTTTTTTATTAACATCTAATTCAAAAACCCTTTTTAGCATATCGTATCTTTTAGTAACATCCATATTATTTTTTAATATAATTCTTGAATCAATATATTCCCAACCATCTTTAAAGTTTTTTTTGCATAAATGAAACAACCCTAAATTAGTTCTTGCAACATCATTATCTGGTTTTTTTATTAAAACATTTTTTAATATCTTTATCGGCTCATCATATCCTCCTTCATAGAACAAACAAGATGCATAATCAATATTTGGACCTACCGCATCTGGTGCTAATACCATTAGCTTTTTATATATTTCTTTTGCTTCTTCATTCTCACCTATTGCAGAAAGACACCTACCTATTTTATTTATACATTCAATATGATTAGGATCAATTTCTTGTGCTTCTCTTAGGAATTGAAGTGCGGTTTCATGATGTAAGTTCGTAGCCAAAATTGAACCATAGTTATATATCGATTCAAATTCTTCTGGCGCTAATTCAAAGGCTTTTCTATAAGAATTAATTGCACCATCGGCGTCTGCAACCTCCATTTGAGTATTACCTAAAAATTTATAATTTTCTGAGGTATTAGGATCAATTTTAATAATATTTTCATATGCTTTTATTGCATTTTTATAATCTTTTAACCCAATATATGCCTTTGCTAAATTGTGATAATCACCAATAATTGGTGTTAGCACTATTAATGATTTATTTACTGTTTCGATTGCTTCTTTATATCTCTTTTTCATTAAATATATTATTGCTAGATGAGAAAGGGCCTGCGGCTGCATACTATCTTTTTCTAAGATTTCTTCATAAATTAACATAGCTTTATCGAACTCTTTTATCTTAACGAATTCAACAGCATTATTTAATAATTCAACCAAATTAATACCCTTCTTCATATTCTACAACCTTATTCTCAAGCTTATTTTTATCTCTATTATTTTATACGATTAACTAAATAATATACAAAAAAAAACGACACCCGAAGATGTCGTTTTATTTAATTCTACTACTTGTCAAACTTCTACTAAGATTTAAGTCCTAGAAGAATAAGATCGCACCTAGAGACATTGTATCGTTCTCCATTGAGTTTGAGCTTGTTTGACCAGTTGACTCTGTTGAATTGTACTCAGCAACTAAATTCAGATGCTTAGTTAATGGATGATATGCACCCACTGTCCA
>MDTF01018179.1_pt1 | contig 11251 bp, 12 predicted proteins | sample 811191 | NCBI WGS metagenome assembly MDTF01 (sample SAMN05326649, study PRJNA326480) | marine metagenome | isolation source: seawater | place: Southern Ocean | collected 2011
AACCTGTGTGGAGATAATGCTGCAATGATTGCAATGGTTGGATTAGAAAAATTTAAACTTAAATTATATAATAGTCTTGATTTTCCAGCTAAACCTAGATGGCCACTAGATGAAAAAGCACCATTTTTAAAAGGTGCTAGGGTTAAGTTATCTTAGTTGATAATAATATATTATTATATAGAAATAACATTTATTAAAATAATTAAAAAAAGATTATGGGTTTAGGACTTGCACCAATTCAAAATATTTTAGAACTTAAAAGTTTGGGATATTTTAAGGATATGAATAGTGTTCTTGAAATGGGTTCTCAAGAGCTCCATTTAAAAAAAGATGATTTAAAGGAATTATTTGAGATAAATGGATTAGATAAAAATTTAGTTGAAGAGTTTCCAAATAGTAAAAACTGGCCTTTTAGTCCAAGATGTCCTAGCAAATATCTCTATAAAGCTTTAGGTTTAGATGAATACAGCTCGATCGATTTAAGTGGTGAGCATGAATCAATAGTTCATGACCTCAATGAACCATTTGAAGATAAATCTTTATTTAATAAATTTGATATAACTACTGATTTTGGAAGTTGTGAACATGTATTTAATGTTGCTGAATGCTACAAAACTATGCATAAATTAACAAAACCAGGAGGATATTTGATCATTGCCCAAGCTACCGTGAAGGGGAATGCTTTTTTTACTTTTGATGAATCGTTTTACGAGGGTATAGCTGCAGCAAACGGATATAAAATTATTTATAGCTCTTACTTTATTCAGACTGGTGAAAAAACTCTTAAAGGAAGTTATCATGAATTTCATATTCCAAGAAATAGTAAATTATTGAATGTTCTTGATTATGCAAAATTAAGAGACTTTGAAAAAAATACTGGGGTCGGTATCTATGGTGTGTTTCAAAAAGTAAATGATGATAAGTTTCATATGCCACAACAAGGAGGAATGAGTAATAAAGATGTTTACAATGGAGTTGTGGGATTTAATAGAGGATATCTAAAAGAAGAAATGGGATATCACTATATACCATCATCAACAATGACTATAGAGGATGCTACATTAGTAGTTATATTAAAATCTTTAATTAAGTGTTTAAAAAAAATAGTAAAAACGGTTATTAGAAAACTAATAATGAAAATGAAATAATAGATTTATTTAAAGAATCTAAAATGAAAAAAATAATTTTACTAACTGGCGCAAGTGGAAATATAGGAAGTAGACTCTTCCAAGCTCTAAAAAAATACAAATGTTATGGTGTTTATTCTCAGAATAATAATAATAATAAATTAATTAAATGTGATCTACGAAATAAAAATAAATTAAAAAGCTTAATAGAAAAAATAAAACCTGATATAGTAATACATCTTGCGGCAATGACTAACCCAGGTCAGAACGAAAAGTATCCAAAAAAATCAAAAGAACTTAATTTTGATATTACTAACAATCTAATTAAAAACTTGAAAAAAGAAACTCACTTAATTTTTTTTTCGACGGATAAAGTTTATACATCTAAAAAATCTATTTATGATGAAAGGTCTATAGCACGACCAACTGGTCTGTATGCCAAATATAAACTAAAAAGTGAGATAATTATTAAAAAAAAGTTCAAAAAAAATCACATTTTCAGAATGTCAGTTGTCCACTCAAATGGGTCGGATAAAAAATTTTCTATTATTGATAATCAAATTTTCTCACTTAAAAAAAAAAAGAAGGTAAAAATATTTAATAATGTCAAACGTTGTTTTGTTGACGTAGATGAACTCGTAGACTTTATTCCACAAACATTTGATAATAAGAATTATGGAACGTATAACATTGGTGCTAAGTTGTGCAGTTACACTGAAAGAGTAAAAAAAGTTTGTAAACAAAAAAAAATTACCTTAGACAAAAATTTAATTAGTATAAAGGGCTATGTTACTCCAATTTCTATGAAACTAGATACGACAAAACTGAAAAAAAATTTTAAATTTAAATTTAATTAATTTTATGAATCTAAATAAACATTTTCATCAAATTAAAAATGGTGGATTGCATGTTTTACTAAAAAAAATAAAAACTCTAATTTTTATTATTTTAAAAGCTCCTCTTTTTTTAATATTAATTCCATTAGTAATAATAATACGCCTGATAAGCCCTTGGTTCTTAATTAGGTGGGGTGAAATTCAATCAAGTCGTATTGGTCATTTTACAAAAAATACTGAGATTTATTTAAATGAGATTGATGCAAAAATAAATATCCCAAAAAATAATTTTATAGATTTTCTTTATTTAAAAAATAAAAATGTTGCGAACCATCAATTAGAAGTGATGTGGAGAAGAAGATTAAAACTATGGCCAAAAATAATTTTTAATCCTATAAAAATTATAAACGTTTCAATGGATAATTTTTTTCCTACCCAAAAAAAACATGAAATTAATTTTACACTAAGAGATAAAAATAACTTTTTAGAAAAAGGTAGACCTCATATAAACTTTAACCAGGAAGAAGAGGCTAGGGGTCAAAAAATTTTAAAAGAATTCGGAGTAGAAAATAATGAAAAATTTATTTGTCTCTTAGTGAGAGACTCGGGTTATTTAAAAAGACATAATGATTTTTTAGACAAAAACTATTCTCGATGGTCGTATCACGACTATAGAAATGGAAATATAGATAACTATATTTTGGCATGTGAAGAGCTAGCAAAAAGAGGTTATTATATATTTAGGATGGGGATTAACGTTCTTAAACCATTAAAATCTAATAATCCAAAAATCATCGATTATGCAAATCTTAACAGAAGTGACTTTATGGATATCTATTTAGGATCAAAATGTACTTTTTGTATTTCAACAGCTGCTGGTTTTGATGAAATTCCAAATATATTTCGGCGCCCAATAGCTTATGTGGGGTATACACCAATTGCTTTAATAGAAACACACCATAAAGATAGTCTGATAATTACAAAAAAACATATCAATAAACAAAGTAAAAAAATACTTTCACTAAAAGAAATTTTTTTATCAAATGTAGGGATAGCTCTTACAGCAAATGAATTTGAAAAAAATAATATTGAACTTGAAGAAAATAAACCAGAGGAAATTAAAGATCTTGTAATCGAAATGGATGAAAGACTTAACAATAAATGGCATGAAAATGATGAAGATTTAAAATTACAAAAAAAAACTTGGTCCATGTTTAAAACTTGTGTAAATGATAATAAAATTATGGACCCAGATTATCCAACAAAAAAATTATTACATGGTAAAATTAATGCTAAGTTTGGGGCAAATTTTCTTAGACAAAATAAGTCCTGGGTAGAATAGATGTTCCTACTTATTATTATGCCTTCTTAAAGTTAAGTAATCCTTGTTTTTTTTTAAATGATCTAAAAAATTTTTATTTTTCCATTTGTCAAAATTTGCACTTATGGTTCTGCCAGATAAATTCATATTTTTAGTTTTAATAATAAAATCAATTAACCCAATCACATTATTAAAATCAGGCTTTGTTTTTAAACTTTTTTTAAGTTGAGACTTATATTTTTTTGATAATTTTGATAATTTTTTTAAACTTTTATTATGAATATTGGTTCTTATAAAGCCAGGTGCAATACAATTAACAATAATTTTATATTCTTTTAATTCTGCAGCCAAATTTTCAGAAAATCTTACTAATGCTGTCTTTGCAACAGAATATGGTGAAAATTGTTCCCAAGTATTAAATGCTCCACCACCAGAAAAAAAAATTATGTTTGAATAATGATTTTTTTTTATCAGCTTAAATAACTTATTAATTATTAAAAAATTAGATTTAAAATTTAAATCAAAAATTTTAAACCAGTTTTTAGTATTATAATCATAAATATTTTTCGGCTCACCCAAGACACCTTGACAGCAAATTATACCATCAATTTTTTTAAATTTTTTTTTGGCTAGATTAAATAATTTATCTATATCTTTAAGGTTATTTGCATCAAATTTCAAAAATATATTACTACTATTAGTAAATTTTTTTTTAATATTTACTATTTTTCTACTACAAATGATTAACTTGTTTTTTTTACTTAATGATTTTAATACTTCTTTTCCAATTCCTTGGCTTGTGCCTATTATTATATAATTCATTTAAATTTTGCTAATCTGTTTTTGAATCCATATATCATTTAAAAAATCAGTTTTTCTTTTCATTTTAATAATGTTTTTAAAATTTTTATATTCAAGTAACCAAGTTGGATCTTTTTTAATTATAGATTCTTTTATTTCAATTGGTTTGCCTGATGGTAATTTTCTTTTTCTATAGCTAAAGGTACTTTTACCCCATTTGCATAAGTTACTTATATGGGCAGATCCCTTTGATGCAAGTAAATCACATGAAAATGTATTTTTCCACATAACATAAGAAATCTCTATATGAATTTTTGGGTTACTTTTTTCTGATACTATTAATGCATGATCAGAAGCCTTATTTTCAAAATTATTCGATGAAACTATTTTAAAATTACCTATTTTGCTACCAAACCAAAAATTACATAAATCTAATAAATGAGGTGTTAAGTCTAACCTAACTCCTTTTCCTGTATCTCTCCAATTTTTTTTAACTAATTTTGCAGTTCCATTTCCATAAAAAAATTTACACAAATAGGTTTTACCTAATTTTTTAGAATCAATTAACTTTTTCATCTTAATAAAATTAGGTTCAAACCTATGGTTATACGCCGTGTAGCATACAACTTTATTTAGTCTTGCTTTTTTCTGCAATTTTGAAAAGGTTTTAGAATTATTTAAAGTAAATGGCTTTTCTATTAAAATATGTTTTTTATTTTGGATGCAGTAATTAACAACATTAAGTTTTTCTTTATCTGGCAAACAAATAAATACAGCGTTATAATCTTTTAAGGGAACTTTTTGAATAGAAGAATAGTCTGAATTTTTAAATTTATCTACAGAGCAAACAAAATCACTTCCTAGGAATTTTTTCCTTTTAACTCCCTGGATTCCCATTCCTACTATTGCTACTTTCATTTTTTTTTATATTTTATCGATTCTTCAAATGAATTTATTTTTTCGAGAACTTGTTCAGGTGTAACTGTTATATTTCCTAAATACTCACATTGGATAGCTGCTGCCATCGATCCTATAATACTTGATATGATTAAAGAGCCTGTAGAAATCATTGATAAAGTTGAATAAGCTAATAATGCATCACCAGCACCAATACTATCCTCAACTTTTGTTACAAAAGAAGGAATGGAAAATGATTTTACATCCAATGGATTTTTTTTATTTATATTAGAAACAGAAAAAATTCCTCTCTCACCCAATTTAAGAATTAAATTAGAAAAATTTGTTTCTGATACTAAATTTTGACTTAACGTACTTATATTAGAGTCTTGATCGGCCAGTGAAAACCTTACTTCTCTTTCATTGGGTGTTATTAGATCAAAATTTTTAAAGTCTGTTATATTTCCCCATCTTGTTGCAACTTGACTGTCAGCAACTTTAAAAGTTTTTTTATCTATTGATGCGATCAAAGAAGGGATATTACTTTTATTGAATATTCCATGTCTAAAATCGCTGAAAATTATAGCATCAACTTTTTCTTTTTTTATATGTGATTTAATTTTATTTAAAATTTTTGAATTAATAGAAACATTGTCGAGTTTATCTATTTTTAATAATTTATAGCCACTTGCTACAATAGTATTTTTATTTGTCGTCGGTCTTGTTTTGTCAATTATACCATTTAACTTTATTTTAGAATTTTTTAATTCACTAACAACCAAATCCTTAAATTCATCATTTCCTAAAACTGTGGTAAATACAACTTTAGCACCTGCACTTTCCAGATGTTGAGCTACAATTCCTGCTCCTCCGATATAATCTTTTTTTTCTTGAAAAAGAACACTTGGTGTTGGTGTTTTTGTATGCCCCCCTATAAGATTTGTTTTTGTATATGTGTCAATAATTGTATCACCAACAACATGAACTTTTACATTTTTTATTTTTTCCAAACTTTTTTTTAAATCCTTAAAACTAATTTTATTTTCGTTCATTAAATCTAATAGTTTATCAATTTCAATATTTGGTTCTGATAAGTTTAAAAGTGCTGTAGATGAATAAATTATATCTCCAGGTGTAAAAATCATTTCTCCACCGTAAGATTCTACAATTTTTGCTTCTTCTTTTGTTGCTAGCGGCAAACCACTAGACTTATATTCAAAACCTTTTGCAAAAAAATCTGGCTTTAATTTAGATAAATTTTGTAGAGGCTTTTCGTTATTATCAATTATTACATAATCAACCATTTGAAAAGCTGCTAAATTTAATGCTCTTAAATTTTCTGGAACAAAAGGTCTATAAATTCCTTTTTTAATAAATTTATCCGCTGTAATACTTACAACTAAAATATCTCCTTTTGATTTTCCATATAATAAATGTCTTACATGGCCTGGATGGACTACATCAAAATTTCCATGGCACATTACAACTTTTTTTCTTCTTGGGTATTTTCCAATTAATTTTAAAAGCTTTACTACATCCACTATTTTTTTTGTGTAAATATTTTTTATATTCTTATTCATTTAATTATTTTTTATTCATATATTTAAACCAAGTTTTTGTAGCAATATGTATAGAATTTGGCGTCCATAGTGGAGCATTTTTCCAATTTTTAATTTCTCCCAACATCTTATTAACACCATTTTCAAAATTTATTTTAGGGCTCCATTTTAAGTCTCTTTTAATTTTTGTAATGTTCGCCCAGGTTTTTTTGGGTTCACCTGGTCTTTCTGGTATAAAAATTTTTTCTCCACCTATTAAGTTAGCAAGTTTATTGACTGACTGTGGATTATCACTACCCAAATTATAAATTTGGCCTGATTTTTTTGATTTAGCTGCTAAAAAAAAAGCTTTTGCTACATCTGTAACATACACAAAGTCTCTGGATTGTTTTCCATTTCCTACAATTGTTAATGGTTTTTCTTTAATTTTCTGTTTGAAAAATACCCCAAAAACAGCACCATAAGCTCCTGTCGTTCTAACGCGAGTACCATATGCATTAAATATTCTAATAGAATTTACTGGTAAACCATAAACTTTCTGCCAATGGAAAGCAGCTAGCTCTCCCATATATTTACTTAATGCGTATGGATATTGTGGGTCAATTTTTTCTTTTTCATTTATTCTCGATGGATTTAACCCATAACACGATGATGATGCGGCATATATAAATTTTTTTATTTTATTAAATCTTGCTGCTTCTAAAATTTTAATTGTTCCCTGAACATTTGTTTCCGTATAATCATCTGGTTTCTCAATTGAAGGTACAATGTCTCCGATACCAGCAAAGTGAAATATAAATTCTGCTCCTTTAAAAAATTTATGATTTTTTTTTATTTTTTTAATATCTATATTTTCAAAATAAAAAAAAGGGTTTTTTTTATGATGTGCAATATTTTTTTTATGACCACCTGAGAGATTATCAATTACATTAACTCTGTATCCTTTTGAAATAAGCAAATCAACCATATGGCTCCCAATAAACCCTGCACCTCCAGTTATAACAGCTATTTTTTTTTTCATTTTGCGTGAATTCTTTTTAATCTTTGAACATTAAAATATTTATCATCTTCAAATGAATTTTTAAATTCCCCTTTTTTAAAATGATCACAAAGCTCTTTAACGGCATCCTCTATAGAGTACTTTGGTTGAAAACCTAAAACTGCTTTTACCTTATCTGAACAGATATGATAAGATCTCTTGTCATCAGATTTGGTAAAAACCAAATCTATTTCTGATTTATCTATAAACTCTGATTGTACAACTTTTTTAACTAATTTTCCAATTTCAGTCATTGATAAATTTTGGTAACCAACGTTAAATTGTTGGTTTTTTATTTTTTCAGTTGGAGATTGGATTGCTAATTTAACAAAATCGCAATAATCTTGAATATGTAAATTAGGACGCAATTGTTCACCACCAAAAATAGTAATTTTGTTTTTATTTATAGCGTGATTGGTTAATATATTTACAGACAAATCTAGTCTTTGTCTTGGAGCATACCCGCAAACAGTAGCTGGTCTAAATATTAAGCCTTCAAAATTATTGTCTGTTTGGTTCAATAAGATTGGTTCACACATGCCCTTATATTTATTATACAAAGTTAATGGTAAAAATGGATGCTCTTCTGTTACATCTTTTTGGTCAGATACACCATAAACTGAACTTGAAGATGCATAAATAAACCTTTTTATACCATTCTTTTTTGCAGCTTTTACCATCGGCTCAAAAGCATTTAAATTAACTTCTGTAGAAAAATTTTCATCTAGTTCAAAACTTGCATCATTAGAAACGCAAGCTAAGTGTAAAAAGACATCATGATTTTTACATGCATCTTCTAAGCTATCAGTATCCCTGATGTCTCCTTTAATTAATTTAAAATTTTTATTCAACTTAGGTAAAAAATCATCACCAAAATAAAGACTGTCAAATACTGTGACCTTAAAACCTTCATCTAATAATTGTGGAACCAAACGACTTCCACAATATCCGGCGCCCCCAGTTATAAAGATAGACTTAAAATTCATTTATTTATTTTAATCTCAAAAGCAGCGTTAGTTGCATCTGTTAAAAACATCTGAACTGTTTCTAGTGAAAGCTCATTTAAATCTTTTCCTATTAATGAAATTTTCTTTAAAATATCATGAGGTACAGTTATTATATGACAATTAATTTTATCTGCCTGAAAAATATTAATTAATTCTCTTGTGCTTGCCCATAAAATTTCAATATTTTTTTTTGATTTACAGGTTGTAACAGCGTCTTTCATTATGGAAATTGGATCAATTCCAGTGTCGGCAATTCTTCCTGCAAAGATGGATATTATCACTTCAGTAGTATTATTTGAAATCTTATATATCTCTTCTACTTGCTGAATCGTAAGAATTGCTGTCACATTACATTTAATACCATCTTCTAAAAGTTTTTTTATCAAACCCGATGTTTTTAAACCCTTAGAATTTGTAATTGGAATTTTAACAAATATATTTTTTCCCCATGAGGCTATCTCTTTAGCTTGATCGTACATTTTGTCTAAATCATCTGAAAAAATTTCAAAAGAAACAGGTTTATTTTTTGTAATTTCCAAAACTTCTTGGCAAAATTTTTTATAATCTTTAACTCCAGCTTTTTTCATAAGACTTGGATTTGTAGTAAATCCGCTTATATTTGTATTCGTACTCAACCTCTCTATAGAAAGTAAGTCTGCTCCATCTGCAAATATTTTTATGTTTAAATTTTTTAATTTATTCATCTGATCACCTATTTTTTATTTTTTTTTAAAATATACTTAACTGCAGCATGAAGGGACTTTACGGTCTTTTCTTGTTTGAACGGTTTTTTTTCATAATAATTATTGTTAACGAATATAGTTTTACAACCTACCTTTAAACCAGCATCGATATCTATTTTTCTATCTCCAACAACATAACTTTCTTTTAAAATAATATCTGATTCTGCTGATGCTTTTAGTATCATTCCTGGATTAGGCTTTCTACATTTGCATTTATCTTTTTTTTTGTGAGGACAAAAAAAAATTTTATCTACATTCACTTTTGCTTTTAAAATATCGTGCATATCATTAAGAATTTTTTTTTTTATTAATTTATTACCAATATCAGGTTGATTTGTAATAACAAAAACCTTGAAGCCACGATCTTTTAATTTTTTGATATCACTTTTAACTTTTGGAAATAACTTAAAATCTTTAACTAATCTTGGGGCGTAGCTTTTTCCGTCAATTATCATTGGTTTATTTATTACTCCATCTCTATCCAAAAAAACAGCTTTATTCAAAACCTTACCATTTAGTTTTATTTGTTTGAAGCTTAGGATGAGATACTAAACAGTGCCACACAACTGCCTGGAAAGCTTCCGAAAATGGGGTTACCATTTTTTTCTCTACCTCTGGTATAACTACAACTTTATTACTAGATTTTCTTGCATATCCATCTTTTTTTCCAATAATTCCAAGAATACTTCCATTAATTTTTTTTGCATAATCTACTGCTGTTATGAGATTTGTACTTATACTTTTTTCTTTATTTCCACCACCAACAGATAAAATAAATATAGCATCTTTTTTTTTAAATTTACTAACTTTTAACCAATTAACAAAAGATGATTGCCAACCCTCATCATTAATTCTTGCTGTAAGTTCTGAAACGTTATCTACTGGAGTATAAGACTCTATATTACATAATTTTCTAAAGTCATTCACTGCATGAGAACAATTTCCTGCACTACCACCCACACCTAAGAAAAAAATTCTTCCTCCTCTTTTTTTTATTTTTTCTATCTCTACAATTAAGTTGGTGATTTCTTTAATGTTGATTAGATTAGCAATTTTTGCCACATCTTTGAAATATTTTTTTGTAAAATTCATTTATATTTAATAATGTTCAATTAATGAACAATTTAGTACAAATATCATAAAATCACAAGTTATCTAAATTATACAAAAATATAATATATTTACTATATAATTTAACTTAATTTAAACGTGAAAGTATGCAAAATCAATTTAACAATTTTATCGTTAATAAAAGTTATTGGCTAATAAGATTTGAATCTGCTATTTGGTCTATTAATCAAAAATTAAAAAATAAATGAGTGATAAGCTTTCTATTTCAATTATCTTGCCCGCATATAATGTGGCTAATACAATAAAAAATTGCTTGGATAGAATTATTGAAGAAACTATTGAGCTTAACTCTCAAATAATAGTTGTTGATGATAATAGCAAAGATGGGACTGCTGAAATAGTTAAAACTTTCAAAGATATTCTCTTAATTAAATTATATAATAATCAAGGAGCTGGTAATGCCAGAAATACAGTTTATGATCCAAAACATTGGTTATCTCTAATAAAATAATTCTATAAATTATGGGAAAATCGTATTGGTTGATGAAATCAGAACCTGATGTGTGGTCAATAGACCAACAAAAAAAAGCAGGGGCTAAAGGTGCTCCTTGGGATGGTGTAAGAAATTATCAGGCAGCAAATAATTTAAAAAAGATGAAAAAAGGAGATCTTTGTTTTTTTTATCATTCAAATATAGGCAAAGAAATTGTTGGTATAGTTGAGGTGATATTAGAAGCCTTTTTAGATAAAACGGACAAGTATGGAAGATTTGTAGCAGTTCAAGTAAAATTTAAAGAGAAGTTAAAAAAGAGTGTGACACTTGAAGAGGTCAAAAAAAATAAGGATCTTA
>MDTF01001021.1_pt1 | contig 11238 bp, 10 predicted proteins | sample 811191 | NCBI WGS metagenome assembly MDTF01 (sample SAMN05326649, study PRJNA326480) | marine metagenome | isolation source: seawater | place: Southern Ocean | collected 2011
ATTGAAGACGAGACCCCATTCGAAATTACTTTTTTTACCGCTGTATCAACATCTTTATCTGCATATCCAAGTATACAAGCTCCAACATTCATAATACTCATATCAAGATATTTATTATTATCTAAATCCCAAATATAAACACCCTTCGCTTTTGAAAAATATCCAGGCCAAAGTCCAGGTGCAAATAGATCAGGTTTTTTTGAAAACAACTGTGTTCCACCAGGAATAATTTTTTTTGCTAAATTGTAAATTTTTTTAGTTTTTTTCATTAGTTTAATATTTTTCTTTACCAATGTATTTTTTGTTTAACTTTAGAAGATTTGGGTTAGATTTAAAAAACATATCTATATCTTTTAAATAAAAATTTTTTTTTCTAATTTTTCTATAAATCGTTCTAATTAGCTTCAAATCATCCAAATTGTCTAGCGTTATTCTCAAATGAGAATAATCTTTTTCTGGCTCAAGAGTTCCAATATTAAATTTTTTCTTATTTTTCCAAAGAAATGGAGTTACATGCTCTCTATCAAAATTTAATTTTGCTTTGTGGAATGCCTCATCAAGAGCTGAGAAACTGAAACATTCTGCATCTAATCCATCTGGATATTTGTTGCATCTAATTTTTGATACTCCAGCGCCAGTAGCTACACCCACGTGATCAAAGTTTCCTTTAGAGTATAATTTTATGAGTTTTTTTACTATCTTATAATCAATTAAAGGACAGTCTGCAGTTATCCTAATAATAATTTGAGCTTTAAATTTTATTGCAGTATAGTAAAATCTTTTAAGAACATCTTTTTCATCACCACAAAAAAAACTAATCTTCTTTCTTTTACAAAGATTAATTATTTTTTTATCTTTTGAATTAGTTGTTGTTGCCACAATAATAGGAAGGTTAAGTTTTTTTAATCTATAAATTATATGCTCAAGAACAGTAATATTATTTATTTTTTTTAAGACTTTGTTTGGGAGTCTTTTAGAATTTAACCTTGCTTGGATTATGATAACTATTTTTTTTTTTTCCATCTCTTTCTAATTTTTTTCATTGGTCTTAAACCGTCTTTAGGGTCGGCTCTCCAATCTCGATCGTGTAGTTCAGATTTTGAGGGTTTTTTAATATTATTTCCATCTGAATTAATTGCCTGATTTATATTGAGGATTAATCTTGAAGCTTCTTTTGGTAGCCAGCAATGCCCAGCTTTAAATTCAAAACCTTTTCCATCTAAGTCATAGTGTAATTCAACATCTTTAACTCCCCATCGATGAATAGCCCTATTTATTACTTGTTCGTTAACAGTATGATCTGACCAGCCGATATTTTTATGAATATTTTTTAGAGTTTTAATTATTGATAAATTAGCATCTTCTAATTTTGCAGGGTATGAAGAAACGCAATGCATAATTGTTAAATTTTTAAGTTGAGTTGATTTAACTAAATTAAAAGCATCCTTAACTTCTTTTAGTGTAGCCATTCCTGTAGAAATTATAAGGGGTTTTTTTGTTAAAGCACATTTGTGAATAAGTTTTTTGTGTAAAATTTCATAAGAAGAAATTTTAAAAAAATCAACATAATCTTTAAGTTCATCAACAGCTTCAAGATAAAAAGGTGTACACCCAAACTTAATATTAATTTTTTTACAATGAGCATGTATTTTTTTTATAAACGAAATTGGCATTTCCCATTTTTTCCTATTTTGATGAACTTTTGATTTTTCTAAAATATCTTTTGAAAATAATTTTTCAATTTTAAAAAGTTGAAATTTAACAGAACTAAAGCCTGATTTTTTTGCACTATTAATAAGAGATATAGATCTTTTTATTGACCCATTATGGTTACTTGAAATTTCAGCGATAAAATTAATCTTATTTTTTTTTTTCATTATTATTTATATAATTTTTTATAATTTTAATAATTTTATTAACTTCAGTTTTTTTTAGGTTTGGGTATATTGGAATTGAAATTGATTCATTGTAATAATTCTCTGCTTCAATTAATTTAAAATTTTTAAATAATTTTTTATAAAAAGGATGTTTATAAATTGGAATATAGTGAACATTAACAAAATAATTTTTTTTTCTAAGATATAAAAAAAGTGATTTTCGAATATCTTTATTAACTCTTATTATAAATAGATGATATGAGGAATAATTTTCTTTAGGTATTTTTTGAAGTTTTATTTCTGTATTCTTAAAATTAGAAATATATCTTTTTGCAATTGTGTTTCTTTTCTTGGTAAAAGAATTTACTTTTTCAAGCTGAGACTTTCCTAAAGCCGCTGAAATCTCATTCATTCTATAATTAAAACCAATACATACTTGCTCATAAAACCATGATCCCTTTCTAGCAACTTTTTTTCTTGGTAAATTTTTATTTATTCCTGAAGATTGCATGTATGTTAGTTTCTGAACTATTTTCTTATTATTAGATAGAACTGCACCACCTTCTCCAGTAGTAATGATTTTTACTGGGTGAAAACTAAAAACAGTTAAGTCACTGTATTTACAACTGCCAACTTTATAATTACCATGATAAGAGCCAAGTGCGTGAGATGCATCCTCTATGATTTTAAATTTATATTTTTTTGAAAGTTGAAAAATTTTTTTCATGTCACAGCTTAATCCGCCAAGATGAACAGGAATTAAAATTTTAGGCAATTTTTTATTTTTTTTTGCTTTTATCAATTTTTCCTCCAACTTAATAACATCCATATTGAAAGTTGAATTATCGATATCTACAAAGTCGATTTTGGCACCACAATATATGCCACAATTAGCTGATGCCACAAATGATATTGGTGATGTCCATAAGTAGTCTCCTTTTTTTAAACCTAATGCTAAACACGCTATGTGTAAGCCAGCTGTTGCACTGCTTAATGCAACTGCAAATTTTGCGTTGCAGAACTTTGCTAGTTTTTTTTCAAATTCTTTTACAATAGGACCTTGAGTTATAAGATCTGATCTTAAGACTTTAACAACTGACTTTATATCTTTGTTATCTATTAATTGCTTGCTGTAAGGTATCATTTAAGTAGGGTATATGTTAATTATTCAAAGTATATGTTTATAAGTATTTTGCAAATAAGACAAGATTACATTATTAAAAGATAAATTTTAAACATATAAATTTTTAAGAAATGAATGAAAAATTTTTAAGTAATATCAAAAAACTTAATGACTTAATTGATATTAAAATTAATGAAATCGAAGAAAATAGAAATCTTTTAATTGTTGATAGGGGCACAATCGACCCAATGATTAGAACCTCTATAGTGGCTCAAATATTAAATGAAAAAAAAAAAACTTAATCCAATTGTTTTAAGTATTTATAAATCCAGCTCGTGGAGATCCCAGGTTTATAAAAGTTTTGGTATTAAAAAATTCATTCAAACTCCTAGATTGAAATTCTCATTTCTTTATCCACTTATCTTAATTAAGTCATTGTTCATTTTCTTTAAATCTTATTTTATTTTTATATTCAAAGACTTTAGATGGCTGATATATAATTTTAAAATATACAATATTCATATAGGTGATCTTATATACGACTCTTATTTAAGGCATGGGTTGAAATTTGCAAACCCAAGAAAAATGGATTCACGATTAATTTACTTATTTCTTTTAGCAATATACAAAACAGTTTTTATAAATACCTTAATAGAAAAAAAAAAAATAAGTTATGTGGTTGTGAGTACGGCAACATATGTTAATGACTCTTCAATTGCTTTAAGGTTAGCAGCACAAAAAAAAATTCCCGCATTATATGTCTTTTGGTTTTTATTAGTTTTTCATGATAGTTACGAAAGAACACTTTTAAGCCGAAGGAAAATTTTTAAAAGTGATATCAAAAATTTAGATTTACCAGACAATTGGTTACAAGAATTTGAAAAATATGCAACATCAAGATATTTAGGTAGAATAGAATATAGAGATTTTTTAAATGCATATAAAAACAAAATGTTAATAAATAATGATGAATTATTTAAAAAACTAAATATTTCCAAAGGTCAATACTCCCATATAGCTTTGTTAGCACCACATGCATTTTCAGATGCATCGCATGAGTCTCTTGAAATGATTTTTAACGATTACTATGATCACTTTATTCAAACTTTAAATTTTATCAAAGATAAAAAAGAATTAGATGATGTATTATGGGTAGTAAATCCTCATCCTTCAAGCCATGTTTTTAAAGAAGAAGGATTTGCAGAAAAAATCATTAACAAAATAAATAAAAAAAATATTGTAATGTTTCCACAAGATGTAAATGTTTTTTCAATTTTAAGAATTGTTGATACGGTAGTAACTTGTCGTGGAACAATTGGCCTAGAGTTTCCCGCATGTTTTGAAAAAAAATCTATTATAGCTGGTGAATCTCCATATTCAGGTTTTGATTTTATTGAAGAACCAGCTGATAAAAAATCTTATTTTGAAGCTATACTTAATATTAAAAATATAAGTAAATTAACAGAAGTAGAAAAGATATTAGCAAAAAAAGTTTTTTATTTTTATGAATGTTTGCAGCTGGAGTCTTTTACAACATCAATTCTTCCTATAAATAGATTTTTACAACCCGATGAATTCTTAGAGGAAGTTGTTCTAAAGCTGGAAAAATCAAACTTTAAAAAAGATCAATATTACCTAAAAACTACAGAACTCATCGCTGAAAAAAACTAATGAAAAATTTTAATATTATGACAAAAAGATTTTGTGTTAGAAACCTTAAATTATTTGATATTAATTTAAATTATATGCAGTGGTTTAAAGAAAAAAAAATCCAAAATTTTATTGGTAAAACTAATTATAAAAATATTTCAGAATTAGAAGATTATTTTAAAGATGAAAATAAAAAAAAAGATACTATTTTCTTAGGAATTTTTGAAAAACAAAATAACCAACATATTGGAAATATAAAATTTTATAATTTATGTAAGGTTAAAAATAGTTGTGAGTTGGGAATAATGATTGGAAATAAGAATTGGAGAAATAAATCTGTTGCTTATGAAACCCTGGTAAGTTGTCTAAAAAATTTAAAAAAAAATTTTTTAATGAAGAAAATTTATTTAGGAGTAGAAAAAAAAAATTATTATGCTGTGAAGTTATATAAAAAAATTGGCTTTAATATAATAAAAATTAGAATAAGAAACCATAGTCATATACTGGATATGGAGAAAATTTTATAATCAATTGCTATGATCAAATCATTAAATATGCTGAATTATTTTTTAATTTCAGAGGAAAAAAAACAATTAGCTCTTTTATTTATTGCTGGTTTGGTCTTTGTGGTGTTCGAAACTGTTGGATTAGGTGCAGTAGGATTATATGCAGCTGTAATAATAGATCCTGATGCTGTTAGCTCTAAAATTTCTTTTATGAATATGGATGATTTGATAAATTCAGTTTCGTATAAAAGTTTTGTAATTATAATATCAATCTCACTAGTTTTAATATTTTTTTTTAAGAATATATATCTTATTTTTTATACTTATCTTGAAACTCAAGCCACAAAAAAAATTTTAACTAGAAATTCCCTTAAACTTTATGACATTTATTTAAGTAAAAATTATCTTTTTCACATAAACAATAATCCTCAAAAATTAGTTAATAATATTAATTCAACCTTAAAAATGTCAATTAATTTTATATTTTATTTTTTAAACTTAATAAGAGAAATATTATTTATAACTGTTTTGATAATTGGATTATTTATAATAAACTGGAAATACTCAATAATAGTATTTTTAGTACTAAGTTTTTTTTCATTAATTTTATCAATTTTTTTGAGAAAGAGATTAAGCATTTATGGTGAAAATATTATTGATAGTGGCAAAGGCATTTTAAAAAATTTGAATGAGGGTATAAGAAGTATAAAATTTTCAAAGTTATTAAAAAACTTTTCTTACTTGATTGAAAATTATAACAGAAGCTTATTACAAAGAGAAAATTATCAACAAAAATATAGTATATTGACCAAGTTGCCAAAATTTTTTCTTGAGGTTTCATCAATATTAATTCTAGTTATAACCACTATTTTTCTTATTGATTTTATTGAGAATAAAAATCAGTTAGCTACTATGTTAGCTTTGATAAGTTTAATTTTTATAAGATTAATCCCTTCATTCATAAAATTAAACTCTGTCATAAATGATCTGAAATTCTGCAAACCAGCTTATGATATTATATTAGAAGAATATACTGAAGACTTCAAAAGGAGCAAATTAAATGAAATCAAAAAAGCAAATCCAATCAATAATGAAAATCTTTTTCCTATCAAATTAAAAAAAATAAATTTTCAATATTTAGAAGAAGATGATAATCCAAAAAAACTAATCTTAGGAGATTTATCTATCGAGATAGAGAAACAAAAAATGATTGGTATTGCTGGGAAATCTGGTGCAGGCAAAACTACTTTAGTAGATATTATTGTTGGATTTTTAAAACCATTATCAGGTAATATTACCCTTAATGATATAGAAACAAATTTATATAATAATTCAGAATGGCAAAATTTAATTGGCTATGTTCCCCAAGAAACAATCTTAAATAATGCGACTATATTAGAGAATGTTGCCTATGGTATCGATAAGAAGAATATTGATAGAGATTTAGTTATAGAATGTTTAAAAAAATCTCAATTAATTGATTTTATTAATTCATTGCCAGATAAACTTGATACGGTAATTGAAGATCTGGGAAAAAATATTTCAGGAGGCCAAAAACAACGATTTGGTTTAGCTAGAGCTCTTTATAGACAGCCAAAACTTTTGATTTTAGACGAACCGACCAGCTCTTTGGATCATTTTAACGAACAAAAAATTCTTGAAGATTTAATACAATTAAAAGATAAATTTTCTATAATTATAATTGCTCATAAATATTCTTCAATTAAATATTGTGATAAGGTATACTATTTGAAAAATGGTCAATTAGTAAATTCAGGAAATCCTAATACGATTAAAAATTTATTTAATTAATTATGAATAATACAATAAGTAAAATAAATTATCTAGACTGCATCTTTAGAGATGGTAGATATTACAATAATTGGAATTTTAATAGAAAATTAATTAATAATGGAAAGCCAGAGAGTTTACAAAAAAACTTAGATGGTTTCATAAAAAATGACTAAACTAAAAATATTAGATTGTACACTTCGTGATGGTGGTTATTACAATAATTGGAATTTTAGTATTGAATTAATTAATAGATATCTAAAAGTAATGTCTGACATTAAAGTTGATTATGTTGAGATAGGCTTCAGATCTAAAGATAAAAAAGAATTTAGGGGAGCTTGTGCATATACGACTGATGAATTCTTAAGTAGTTTAAAAATACCCAAATCATTAAAAATTGCTGTAATGATTAATGGGGCAGAGTTAATAAAAGAAGATAATTTAAAAAAAAATATATCATCTCTTAATTGTTTATTTAGAAAATCAAAATTTAGTAAAGTTAAATTAGTTAGAATAGCTAGTCATTTTTCAGAACTAAATAAGGTTATGCCTGTAGCATTTAAAATTAAAACCTTAGGATATAAAGTGGCAATTAACTTAATGCAAATTTCAGATAGAACGGAAAAAGAAATTCAACATTTTTGCAATCTTGCAAAAGAATTTAAAATGGATGTCATATACTTTGCAGATAGTACAGGAAGTCTAAATAGAGATCAAACTCAAGAAATAGTTAAGAATTTTAGAAAAAATTGGAAAACTGACCTAGGTATACATGCTCATGATAATATGGATAAGGCAATGGAAAATGCAATGATGGCACTAAATAATGGTGTAAACTGGATTGATTCCACAGTTTTAGGGATGGGAAGAGGCCCAGGTAACGTAAAGACAGAAAATTTATTTATTGAATTAGAAAAAAAATTTAAAAAAAAAGTTAATTACAATAGCTTAATTAAACTAGTGGAGAATGATTTTATTCCTATGAAAAATAAATATGGCTGGGGATCAAATGCATATTATTACCTATCAGGCCTTTACGGAATTCATCCAAGTTTTATTCAGGGAATGCTTGGTGCAAAAAATTTTAGTTCAGATGAAATTTTGGCAGTAATAGATAATTTAAAAACTGAAGGAGGAAAAAAATTTAGCAACGATCTTATTAATACGTATAAACAGTATTTTGTGGGAAAAGGTAGTGGGAAATATGAACCAACAAAAAACATAAAAAATAAAGATGTTTTAATACTTGGATCAGGTTCTGGTGTTAAGACTCATAAAGTAGCACTAGAAAGCTTTATAAAGAAATATAAACCATTTGTTATTGCTCTAAACACTCAAAATTCGATTAATTCTAAATTAATCAATACTAGAGCCGTTTGTAATACACTAAGATTATTAACTGATCACAAAGCATTTAAATATTTGCCACAAAAACTTATTTTACCTTATCAAAGATTATCAAAACTTGTAAAAGACAAATTTAAAAAAGTAAAAAAATTAGATTTTGGTGTAAAGATAAAAAATAATAGATTTCAGTTTATGAAATCTTCAGCAATAATTCCCAATACATTAGCAATTTCATATGCCCTTGGAATTGCAAATAGTGGAAAAGCAAAAAAAATTTATATAGCAGGTTTTGATGGTTATGAAGCTGAAGATCCTAAAAGACGAGAAATGGATGAGTTATTCTCTTTATATCAGTCATTGAAAAAAAAATCAGAATTAGAAAGTATTACTCCGACCAAGTATAAGGTTAAATCTGTATCTGTTTATGCATTATAAGGATTTTTTAAAATGAAATATTACCTAGTCATACCAGCAAGATATAACTCAAAAAGATTTCCAGGAAAACCCTTGGTTGATATATGTGGTATTCCAATGATTATCAGAACTTACAATCAATGTTTAAAAGTTGTTGATCAATCTAAAATTTTAGTGGCAACAGATGATAAAAGAATCAAAGAAGTTTGTGAAAAATATAATATTAAAGTTGTTATGACTTCAAAAAAATGTTTAACAGGGACTGACAGAATAGCAGAAGTGGCAAAAAAATTAAAAGCTGATTTCTATCTAAATATTCAAGGTGATGAACCAATCTGTAATCCAAGAGATATTAAAAAACTTCTAAAAGAAGCTATAAAATTTCCTAAATCAATAATTAATGGTTATACAGAAATTAAAGATAAAAGATTATTTTATTCTATTCATATACCTAAATTGGTATTTAGAAAAGATGGTAGACTTTTATATCAATCACGAGCACCAATACCTGCCACAAAAAAAAAAATTTTTATTAAATCCTGGAGACAAGTTTGTATTTATTCTTTACCTTACAAACCTTTAATGAAATTTTATTCAACAAAAAAGAAAACTCCCTTAGAGTTATTAGAGGATTGTGAATTATTGAGGTTTCTTGAACTTGGATATGAGATAAAAATGATCAAAATGTCTGATAAATCTATCTCTGTAGATACAAGAGATTCATTAAATGAAGTAAGAAACATTTTAAATAAAAAAAATGGAAGATAATATTATTGTTATAGGCTCAAAACCAAACACTGTTATACCAAAAAAATGTTATTCAAAAATTTACACTGCTAATGGAGCATGTGAAAGAGGAGCAAAATTAAGATTTGAAAATAAAAACTGTAAATTAATTGCAGTTGTTGGTGGTAGAGAATTTATTGGCAATAAGATAGTTAACGAAAGAATTGTAAAATCACATCCAGAGCATATTTATGTTAGGGGGGCTAAAATAAATCCAGCAAAATTTTTTAATTATGAAGTCTCAATAACAAATATTTGGAATTCTGAACAAATAATATTCCAAAAAAATTTTTTTAGGTTTGGTATATTTTCTTTATATTTAGGTGAATTAAGATATGAAAAAAAAATTAAAGATAAATTTATTCACTTTTTTAAATGTATCTTTAAAAAAAAATTATGGGGAATTTCGACTGGATTTTATACAATTTTACTTGCACTAAATGAAAACACTGAACATGATATTATTATTTCTGGGATAGGTATGAATGGTGGAAAACAATATTATCCAAATGAGAGAAACAAAACACTGGATTACACACCTAGATCTAGAGTAGATAAATTTTTAATAAGCATGTTAAAAGATCAGTTTAAAAAAAGATTATTAACCACAGATGTAAATTTATCAAATCTTGCAAATATTAGACATCTGATATAAATAGATATGCTTTTTTCACCATTTAAATCTAGAAATCGTAAAGATTTTAAAATTTTAATATTTTATCCAAATTTGCACATGAGTGCGCTTATGCCTCAATCTGTAGGAATTTTTACAGCTTTATTAAAACAAGAAGGTTATCCTCTAGATCTTTTTGATTGTACTTACTATGAAGATATTGATTCTTTAACACTTGGAAAAAATACTAATGAAGAAAAAGTTGAAAATAGAAATGTTCATAAGTATGATAACACTGAGTGGAACGAAAAAGGTGTGAAGCCTAAAAATGGTATCGTTGAAGCCTTTAAAAAAAAAGTAACAACCTTCAAGCCAGATTTAATTTTAGTTTCTGTACTTGAAAGTACATATTATTTGGCAATAGATTTACTTAAAGCAATCCCAGAAAAAGATCAAACTTACAAAACTTTTTTTGGAGGTGTATTTGCAACCTATGCAGCAAATAAAATTATTCAGAATGATCTTGTTGATTATGTTTGTAGAGGTGAGGGTGAGGGAGCAGTTGTAGAGATGGCCAATGCATTAAGCTCAGGTGGTAGAATTGATCAAATTAAAAATTGTACTGTAAAAGGTGAAGGAAATATTTTTAAAAATAACATGCGACCCCCTATAGATATTGATACCGTACCAATACCTGATTGGGATTTGTTTGAGGCTGGAAGCTTGTATAGACCTATGCAAGGTAAGATATGGAGAGCAGTCGGCTTAGAAACTCAAAGAGGGTGTCCTTATACGTGCACATTCTGTAATTCACCATCAAATAATGTTGAATATAAAGCTGAAACTGGTGGAAAATTCCATAGAAAAAAAAGTATAACAAGATTAAAAAAAGAATTGGATTTTTTAGTTAAAAAATATGATCCTAATTTAATTTATTTTGTTGTTGATACCTTTTTGGCCATGTCAAATAGAGAATTTGATGAATTAAAAGAACTTTATTCAGATTATAAAATCCCTTTTTGGATGAATACAAGAGCAGAAACTATTAACGAATATAGAGCCGCAGGTTTAGCAGAGATGAACATGTTAAGAATGAATATTGGAATTGAACATGGAAATTATGAATATAGA
>MDTF01006644.1_pt1 | contig 11233 bp, 9 predicted proteins | sample 811191 | NCBI WGS metagenome assembly MDTF01 (sample SAMN05326649, study PRJNA326480) | marine metagenome | isolation source: seawater | place: Southern Ocean | collected 2011
AAGATCTCCCAGCGGCAGGCCTTGATCCAGTGGTTGCGCTAGCAAGATACTCGGGAGTGCAAGAATTAAGACTAAAGCTATAACCGACGTCTTCATAGTGGGGCCTGCTTTACTAATTATCTTAGAAAATACTTTATTAGCCAGCCAAAACAGAGCTTCGTCTCCAGATTAAATAGATTCTCCTGAACCGTCAATACTCTTTTTCCTTAGCACCCCACCTGATATCGCTATTTTTAATATGGTTGCTTATACTTATCCGCAACACACTTTTTCAAACAACTCTTGGAGATTAACGATGAATAAATTATTAAAACCGGCTGCCATTTCACTGGCGTCGCTTGTTCTAGGTTTAGGAATGGGCGTTCTTTTTAGCAGCTCCGCACAAAGCCAGAAGGTATTTGAACTGCGAACATACACAGCCACCCCAGGCAATTTAGACAAACTTCACGCCAGATTCAGAAATCACACAACTCGGATTTTCAATAAGCATGATATGGAAGTAGTTGGCTACTGGTCACCAACAAGCGAAGAGGAATCTGACGACACGATAGTCTATATGCTCGAGCATGCTAGTCGCGATGCCGCTAGCGCTTCTTGGTCGGCATTTATTCAAGACCCCGAGTGGAGTGAAGTCGCAGCGGCATCGAATGCTCAGGGGAATATTCTTGACTCTATTGCGAGCAAGTATTTAGTGGCTACCGATTATTCACCCATGAAGTGACAGGCTTTACATCTAATCTCAAATAAATGAGACGTGGTGAGATTGAAAGATTAAAAGATTGAAGAAAAGTGGATCGAGTTCGATCGAGAGTCAACCGGTTCACTTTTAACTTAACAGCGTTTATAACGCACTAAAACACCAATGGATTATTGAATAATTTAACAGTGCCATAAGCGAGCTCAAGCAGATCAAGCGTGGAAATCAGCTCCGCAACCCAGTGAAACATTAGCCCGCCAAAGACAATTACAGAAACGCTTATTGCCGCCAGCTCTTTGTCACCAATTTTTTTATTATCTGACATTACTATTCTCCTGATACACTCGATACGAACGATAACTACTTAACTGAAACCAATCCATCGACCGGAAGCTGCTACGGTAAACCAAACCAAAATTGACGTAATTGCCATCCCGCGAATGATCCAAGGATTAATTTCGCTGTGCGGTTTGCTGTTTAGTAGGGGTTGTTTGACCAAAAAAACGAAAGCAGCTCCCACTGCTAGCGCCAACATTTTCACCCAAAACACAGGCATGTAGTAAACTTTATCCGCGACACCCGCTACGCAAAAAATCCCAGTCAGCACGGCTGCGATAAGTGCCACCTTAAACGCCTTGTGAGTCCCATTACTAATGACCTCTGAGGGTGTATTCCTAAACATTACACCGAGCAAACGCAGGTCGGTAGTAAGAACCAAGCCGCCAAGAGTTCCCATAGCGAGTAAGTGCATCGCTTGAACGGTAGCGTAAATGGAGCCGTAAGTTGTGCCTATGTACCCGAGTGGAGTCGAGTTTTTTAACCATTCGAAAGCCGGCAGCAAACTAGGGTATATGGCTGCACGCACCTGCAACACTTCTAAAACTACAATCACTAGCAATACCAAAAACACCGTCAAGGTTGCTTTGTATTGGCTCCAAATCGTACTGAACATGCTAACTCCTAAAATGTAAGTTTGTTAATCTGGAAAATTCGCCAGATAACCAAATATTGCTTCGCACTACGCGTTGTTATAGCGCCTTTAATTGATCGACACAACCAGCGGCCCAGAGAATAGTTGAGTTCTGAGTCTTATCGCAGTCCACCCAGTCATAAGGAATATAGCGCCCCATTGTTACGACCCCACACCAAAGAACCAGCGACAATATTGCCCCAACTCGCAAGTTTCTCGGGGCTACGGAATCGTTGTCCCAGTTGCCATCTGCCGCTTTCATTTTTGCGTTAAATATCCAAGCGTTAATAAAAGCCAAAACTAACAAAACCATTTTAATTCGAAACCACAGACTTTGGATGGTCTCTACAGGTTTTGCATAAACAAGCAAAAATCCAGTTATGAACATAATCGCAAACCCGATCATCATCGGTTTGTGAAGACGGTCAGCGATGGTTGAAGCCGAGACGTTGGGTAAAATCCAGCCCAACATTCTGAAATCAATTATAAATAACGAGCCAATGGAAACCATCAAGGTCAAAACATGAGTCGCCTCCAACCAACTGTAACTATAATAGCCTGCGACCAGCATTTGGCTATATTGTTGCGCTTCCATCCACTGGCCAAACTGCAGCAGTAATTCGTTAATCAAAATTTAAACCTCTAGTTAATTCTCTTATTATGTGGACCCAAATTGCACGCTGGAGAAGAATAAACATCCTTGCCCAAAGAGTCCACCGCAATATGCCGTGGACGTCATTGTGATTGATTCAAGTCATCCACACTCTAGAAATAGCGCCTAATCGCTGGTATTACGCTTTCGATACTCAGACGGCGTTACACCGGTAATTTCTCTAAAAGCGTTGTTAAAAGGAGTAATTGATTGGTATCCCACGGTCAATGCGATAGTTAATACGGGTACATTGATGTTCGCCTTTTGCGAAAGCTCTTCACGGGCATCTTCAATTCTATATTTATGTAGCATTGCATTAAAATTTCGAAACCCGAGCTGCTTATGGATAAACGCCCTTAATCTGTATTCCGGTAATTTTAACTTCTTTGCCAGCATGGAAATCGTCAACCCAGCCTCTCGATAAATCTTTCCATCACTAAATGATTTATTAAACGATTCGATATCGAAGGCTGCAGAAGATTCTTGGAACGGCTCCTCAGTCAATTCCACAACTTTTCGTATTACCGATGTCAAGGAAACATAGTCAAATCTTAAAGCCACCAGCAGCATGCCGAGAGCCAAAAGCGCTACTGCATAAATGATAACAGCGCGCTCGTTAGCATTGTCCCTGGAGCCTCCCTCTAGAAGGAAACCCTCCACAAACACTACGCTAAAAAGTAGTGCACCCTGAACACCGATAATAAACCAGCGCAGTATCCGCCGATCATCAGCTAAATCGGCACGCCATCCTTTCAAGGTCCAGTACATGGCGAAGCCCACAAAAGACAGCTGCAAAACATCCAAGCTAGTATCTAGTAAGGTAACCACCTCACTACTAACCGCACCCTCGTCTAACAGCCTGAACATTAAAAGCCCGAAATCAAGAAGCACTTGGGCAGCAAAAGCGATGGCGAAAGACAGAGGAAAGCGGTCATGTTCTTGAAATATCAAGAAGCAGTAGATCATGAAAAGGCCACAGACGGAGCTGGCGCCTATATTGATAAACAGCTGCCAATTACTTAAATCTAACTTAAACTGAGGATCAATCTGTTGACCTGTCATGCCGTTAAGGAGATAAAAACCGATAAAAATAGCCATGACTGCGAACACGCGGGCACTCGCCGCTTTTGGCTCGGCTTTTATATAGCCGACTGCTAATAGTAAAATACACAAAATTGCGACTATTTGAGCTGTAAATAACAGCATTGGATTGGGCAAGGTTAATTCCTGAGAACGAGCAGTTTTGCGGCTTTGACCTTAACCGAAGCCGAGAAAAAATACAAAGACCTACTGATTAATCAAAATTTTGAGCAACCAGTCCAAGCCTCTGCTGCGCAGAATTATGTCGCGTCTAAAATACACCGTAGCGAATAAAACCACTAAAACCGAAGTATAGAGCAAAAGGCTAAGATTAATCCGTTCTATTAATAGTTTTGCAGGCTATGAGCAAGCCTAAAGGCCTTCGAAACGCACCCATATAAGACCTATGCACCACAGCGTTGCCTTTTTACGCGCATTCCCGATCGAAGACTCGGCAGGCGTTGCGTGAGTGAACTTATATTACTATAATCGTGGGGAAAGGCGCTTTTGAATTTTCGTTAAAAGGGAGTAAAAACCTTTGAAAGTCATTCAAAAGCGTTCAAAAAACATCCGTTTCTTGAATAAACAAAAAGGTTATTAAAACCCGCAATAAATAGTTAATGAAATCACATCAGGGAGATCGTAATGCGTAGTAATTTTCCGTGTAAACGTCGAGGCTTAAGCCTAGCAATCATGATTGCAAGCTCAGGGTTCGCATTGACAGCAGTCGCTCAAGATTCAAATATAGAAGAAGTATTAGTCACGGGGTCCTTTATCCGTGGCACTCCAGCAGATGCCCCATCCCCAGTTAATGTAATCGACCGTGCAGCTATGCAAGCTCAGGGCGCGACTGGTATTTGGGATGTAATCAGAAATATGGAAGTGAATTCCGGTTCTGACACAAGTGTAGCCGGCTCGAACGACCCAGGTGGCACAGTCACCAGCCAGCTAACTGGTACGGCTCAGGTAAACCTCAGAAATCTGGGTGGCAATTCTACTCTTACTCTAATAAACGGCAAACGCTTCACACCAGCTGCAGTTGTGACCAACGCCGGTCAAGAGTTTGTTGATTTAAACTCCATTCCTCTAGTGATGACCGATCGCGTTGAAGTCCTAACCGATGGTGGCTCTGCTCTGTACGGCTCTGATGCCGTAGCTGGAGTTGTGAACGTTATCATGCGCACAGACTTCGAAGGCTTCGAGCTCTATGGCGACATTCAAGGGGTAGCTGAAGCTGGCGATTTATTTGACCGCACAGTCAGCGCTATATGGGGCTGGGAAAGCTCAGATGGTGACACTAACTTTGTTATTTCCGGCGAATATTTCGACCGCGACCCAGTTGGCGAAGAGAATGCTAATTTCTTTGACGCAAACGCAGGCCAGTACAATGCGGAAGTTACCGCCCTAGGCACTCCCCTGGTGCTCCCAGGCCAAGTACTCAATCCAGCTTACATCAGGTCAGACCTCACAGCCCTTAACATCTCCCAGACCGGTAACCGAGCAGCAGTGCTAGGCGACCCACTATGTGAGTCGCAGTCTGGCCCGAATGGCTCGTTCTATACCGATAATCGCTATAGCGACCTCGGTCAAAATCAGGCTGACTGCTTCGAGTCAGATCTTGACTACACTTTTATTGCCGTTGGCGCTGAACGTTTGAGCTTAGCAGCTAGCTTTGAACATCGGTTCAGCGACAGCTTGGAATTCTATTCCTTTTTTCAGCATGCCGAATCGGATGCTCAAATAGAGAATGATGGCACAGCCTTTTCTCGATCAGTCCATCTATACCTGCCTCCTCCAGGGGCTAGTCTTGCAGCGGAGGGCCCAGGCTTCAATTCGTTTTTAGGCGGTCTTGCAGAACTAGGCGCATTTGCTCAGGCAGCGGGCAATACCCGACCTGGTCCTAATGACATCACTAACTCACCCCTCGACGCTCGCAACGGCGGTCTTGGTACTGGCATGTTCGGTGGAGCAGTGGCCACTGGCGTTCCCAGAACTGGCAACACCAATACCAATGCCAGCGTGACTTCCGGCGTCCAAGCGGGACTACGCGGTGATTTTGCATGGAATGATCGCAACTTTAACTTCGATGTCAGCTACTCTTGGAGTGGAACTAGCTTTGAACAAAGCTACTTGACTCTGAACCGCGAAAGAACCGAGCTTGCGTTACAAGGCTTAGGTGGCCCAGGTTGTACACCAAACGGCACGCCAGACTTCGACTTCGTTGGCAATGACCCGACTGGCGGCGCAGTACTTGGCGGCCTGTCTAACAATTTTAACGATTTCCCTTTTCCGGGGTATATTTTGAATTTGCGTGAAACTTTATCTACCGCGTTGACAAGTAATAACCACGGTCAGGGCGGATGTGAGTTCTTTAACCCTTTCCTAACTCGCCAGACAGATCCTGCTTTGGCAAACTCTCCTGAGTTAGAAGGTTGGATGACCGAACGAGTTTTACGGGCAGACAAGCGCAATAAGCTAGCCGTGTTTGACGCTGTAATTTCCGGCGAGCTATTTGAATTAGATGGCGGCACGGCCCAATTCGCAGCGGGCGCACAGTACCGAGAGCGAAATGCAAGATCAAGAGCTCCTGCACTTAATTTACCTGGCGTTCAGGCAATTACCGGTTACGATGCCAATGGGGTGCCTGATCAATTCCGTTACAGCACCAACAACCTTGAGTGCTCTAACTGTATTTTTGACTTCGAGCACAGCCGTGATGTTCGATCGGTATTTTTAGAACTTTCACTACCGCTTATCGAGAACCTTGAAACCCAGATAGCTCTTCGCTATGAAGATTATGGGGGACAAATAGGCAGTAATGTATCACCTAAAATAGCCGCCAGCTGGAGACCAATCGAAGACGTATTGATTCGAGGATCTTGGTCACAGTCGTTCCGCGCACCAAACATTGGCGTCTTGTTTGAATCTTTTGAATCATCAGGTACAACGATTCAAGATCCAATCAGCAACCAAGCGGTCCGAGCGGGACTATTGCCGCCTACAGTTGCTAACGGTGAGCGTGAAGACAGCTTCACCCTTGGCTCACCAAACCCGAACTTAGGCAATGAGGAATCTGATACTTTTAACGTTGGTATTCAGTGGACTCCGAGCGGCGCGCTTGATGGCTTCAGTCTCGGCGCAGATGTTTGGCGTTTCGAAGTTTCAGATCGCGTACTACCGCAGGTACCTATTGCAGCGCTCCAACCAGAGCTTGACGCTTTTGCTATCGCAGCCGCAGATTTGGGTAACTACGTGGATAACGCCTCTCTCTTAGCCGATGCAAGCCCACAGTTCAACTCTTGTGACCCAACTGCGATTGCAGCACAGTTCGGTGTTGATTCACCTGAACGCCTAGAGTGCGTGGTTGATCCTCGCACCTACCGGGTTGAAGGGATCCAACGTCTAGCGGGCTCCACTGAGGCATCACTAGTCACGATTACTCTACCGGCAACTAACTCCGGGGGCATAGTCGTCGATGGTATTGACCTTAAGGCAGGTTATACATGGGACAACGACTGGGGTCGTTTCCGCGTAGCCGCTGAGTTCACCCACGTTCGTCAATATGATGTGAGTGACATTCCTGGTCTAGAAAATGGGTTGGCGGAAACAGGAAGACTAGATGCTGCCGGTACAACTGGCCAGGCACCTATAGTTCGTTCTGTTCCTGATAACCGAGGCAACATCAACTTTAGCTGGACCAAAGACGCTCACAGACTCACTGTGATCAACCGTCATATTGGTTCGTACGATGTTTTGGATTTCCAAGCTCGCCTGGTTACGTCTTCAGACGCTTTGATTCCATTCCTCAAGCCAAAGGTTGAGAGCTATCAGACTTGGGATCTTAACTACAGCTACACTCATAACTGGGGTAACAGCAATCTTGGGTCTACCAACTTCACTGTTGGTATGATCGATGCATTTAACCAAGACCTACCGCAGTTCAGATTACAGACATTTGATCAATCTGTATTCGATGGCCGTGGCCGACGCATCTATGCTCGCGCCCTTTGGGCCATATAGAGCAGCTCTACTTCAAGCAGGCATACTGAACAAGCCTAAAACACAGGCCACTGAACCTAGTGACCTGAACTTAAAGGCTCAAGAAAAAAAACGGCGATGATCTCTCATCGCCGTTTTTTATATCCCTTATTTAAGCCCCTTATTTGAGCCCCTCACTTAAGCCCCTTACTTAAGCCCCTTACTTAAGCCCATGCTTAAAACCTTCTCGCAAGCTCCATGACCCAGCCCCCTCTCAGCGCTCTGGAGCAAGACTACTTTTGCTTTTTACGCTTTTTTTCAAACGAAGATTCCATATCTTTAAGAATTTTATCGACGCTAGTACCGCCCTGCTGGTCCAGATCATATTGATTAAACAAATTGATAGTGAATTCCGATCTTCGACCAAATGCCAAGACTTTTTCAAAGTAACTGTCTGGGCCTTGATTCAACAGTATGATATCCAAAACAAAGGCTAGTAGAGAAAGTGCTGACAAAAAGATGTCACGGAAAGCATCGATATAGAGCTTCAATTGAAACACCAGGAATTTCCGCACTGATGGCCAGTATCTTTTCATAGCGAGCACCTTTTTATAGCAAATATTTTTATAGAGAAACCCGTTAAAGGTCTAATTTCATCCTAATCTAAGGGGATATTAACTCAAAAATACGAATTAGAAAAAACTAAGGTATCAAAACCTTCATCGGCAAAAAATAAATTAATCAAAATTCACAATAGCTAAAAACTTATTGGCAAGCGTAAAAACTCACCCCGCACCCTGAGAGGGATCAGACTGAAGGGCAAGCAAAGCGTGATAAAACCATCCATATGAGATTAATTGAGTTTCACGTTTCAATGTTTAGACGGCGACAACTTGCAAAGGTTACAAATAACTGAGACAAAGTGAAGCAATCATGAGTCAGCTCGATTAGGTACTGAGTAATAGCTTTAGCTACACAGAACAAAACATTGTTTTTCTAGTCACCTGAGGCTTAGCCGCCGAACTTAAATTAGTGACAATTTGTGCCAGCTTTTAGGAAGCCCATTTGGATTAAATGTCCGCGTGAAAAAAACCCGAGATTCACGTACACTCGGGTCGCTTTAGAACCAAAGAAAAGTAATATGCCTATTATAAAATTCAGTCAAAATTCCCGGTTATTCGTCGTGAGCATTGGCTTACTGACCGCTCTGCCCCCCCTCTATGCAGCGGATGGTCCCTGGCGGCTTTCAGATGCCTTAGGCTTAAGTGATGGATTTACCCTTAGTGGAGAGTATCAGCCACGGTTAGAGCACTATGACCAAAATGTGCAACTTGGCGCTAGTGACAACGACAAAATAATGGTTTTGAGAACAACGCTAAAAGCTGAATATCACAAACATGGTTTTAGCACCCAATTTGAAATTCAAGATGCACGGCAGCAATTGGCGGATAAAGACGCAGAAATTAGAAACATACATGTCAGCGTACTTGATATTCTCCAGGCCAATGTTGGTTATACTTTCGGTACGGTAAATACCAGCGAAATCCGCTTAGGCCGTTTTACTCAAGACTGGGGCAGCCGAACGCTTATGGCGAGAAACCGTTTCAGAAACACAATCAACACCTTTGAAGGTATTTCTTTTATCCACAAACGAGCCAATGGAGATGAGTTCAAGTTTTTGTCAACCCAACCCGTTAGGCGCACACCTCGAGATCGATTAAGCTTACTCGACAATGAGCGTCAGACCGATAAGTCGAGTTCAGCTCTGCGCTACCATGGCGTATTCGCTAGTCTACCTAAACTCCTGCCAAGCATGCTTCCTAGTGCGTTACCGGATTTAAAACTTGAGACTTATTATTTATTGCTTCAAGAGAAAGACACCAGCACGCTAGAAACTGCCAATCGGCGTCTTCATACATTTGGCTTTCGCGTCCAATCAGCTCCCTCAATCAGCGGCTGGGACGTGAACATAGAGTCAATTTTCCAAACCGGCACGCGACGAGGTTCTAGCGATCCAATTGATACTCAGGATCTAGACCACCGCGCCTACTTTCAACGTGCTGAATTAGCCTACAGTTTTGATGTCCCCTCCAAACTCAGAATAATATTTGAATTTAACTATGCCAGTGGCGACGAAGACCCTCTAGACCGAGACAGCGGTCGCTTTGACTCCCTGTTTGGGGTAACTGCTTTTGAATTTGGGCCAGTTGCGCTCTACGCCCCTTTCAATCGGAGCAATTTAGTGACCCCAGGCATTCGATTGACTGCTATGCCATGGAGCGGTGTGAGTTTGATGGCAGACTATCGCCATTTTTGGCTTGCCCAAGACAAAGACAGCTGGGGCAGAACAGGACAAAGAGATGTTAGCGGAGAAACCGACAGCTATTTAGGGCAGCACTTAGAACTTAGAGTCCGATGGACTGCGGTCCCGGGTAATATCCGTGTCGATAGCGGCTTCGTCTTTCTAGATTCAAAAAACCTAGTAGACACTCAGAGTGAGTTCTTTTACGTCGGAACCAAAATAGACTTCTAAAGCCGAATGAAACCTGCCGAACTAATTCTGGACCTCTTGGGCGTCTGGCATTAGCTCAAAGGTCATGCCAGCATGGGCCCTTAACCTATCAAGTAATTTGTAGTCAAACACAGTGGCCGGCGTCCAAAAGCCGCCTGGAGAGTCTCCTTTATCCACGTCCCGATGCAGGCTAATCGCCGCTTGCGCTAACATTTTTGCCGTTGAACCATACCCTGGATCTTTATCTCCAGTGACTTTTACCCTTATCTGACGGCTGCTTTCAGTTAGACCTAAAAACCTCAGGTCATAATGCCCACTCAACTGCTCTTCCTTGGTCGGGCCCTCTCCCGGCTTGGGCAATATAAATTTAACAAGAAAATTACGGACTAAACCTAATGATAAGAGCTTTGGCGCCAATCTTGTACCAAGAGAGATTCGTTTAGCACTTTTCTCGCCTGCTTTTCCAGCTCCAGTTAAGGTGCCCTCATCGTAACAAAATGAATCACTGTAACTGCCGCCTCTGCGGATAGCATTAGAGCGAAATACGATGCGCGTGTTGATAGCCTCCATAATAAAAGGACCAACCCAGGAATCGAAAGAATCATCAAATTCGGAAACAACCTGATGTTGATTCTCAGTGAATTTATGGTTTTGCGGACACAGAGAATAAGGGTCTCTCATTTCTGCCTGTAACGCACTGTTACCTACCGCTTCCTTATACATATTAATGCCACTGGCAATAGTCCCGCCAGAAGCACCGCCCTTCATAGCTTTAACACGCATTTTGACCGTCGGGCACATGGCACCAAACTGCTTAATAGCCTGATCTTGCAAATACATCACACCAAGATCTGACGGGATAGAGTCGAAACCGCAGCTATTGACTATTCTAGCGCCAGTACGCTGGGCGGTCTCACCATAGCGCTCTATCATCAGCCGTATCCATGGAGCCTCTCCAGTTAAGTCGCAGTAATCGGTTCCTGTTTCGGCACATGCTTTCACCAACAACTCTCCATATAGAGCATAAGGCCCCACGGTTGAGATAATCACGGAAGCTTTACTGCAAAGCATTTGCAAACTACCCTCATCAGCCGAGTCAGCTAACAAGCTGGGAATCAAACTCGCTTTTTCCCCAAGCTTTGTCTTTAACTCAGTCAACTTGGGTTCTGACCTAGCAGCCATTGCCCAGGTAAGATTTGCTTCGGTATATTCATTGACCAAATAATCACAGAGGATCTGACCGACAAAACTTGTTGCGCCAAAGACGATGAGGTCGAATTCTTTATTAGTATTCATTATTAGTTAAACTTCTATTCATAGAACTTAAAAAACAGACTCACCGCT
>MDTF01005498.1_pt1 | contig 11230 bp, 8 predicted proteins | sample 811191 | NCBI WGS metagenome assembly MDTF01 (sample SAMN05326649, study PRJNA326480) | marine metagenome | isolation source: seawater | place: Southern Ocean | collected 2011
AATTAGAAATAGGTGGTCAACGCATAGATAAACATTATTCAGAATGGTTATACATCTGGAATGAATTAACTATGACTGCCGGAAAGAAATCAGGATATGATAAAATGGTCGGTGGACATAAAGATCTTCAAGGTACTCGTCTATCTGGTGGAGATTCGTATGAATTATATGTACCCCTTGAATTTTGGTTCTGTCGTAATGTAGGTTTAGCATTACCATTAATTGCTTTACAATATCACGAAGTTAAAGTTAATATTGAATTTTGTCAAGCTGGAGATTTAATTATAGCACCTGGTGCAAATGTTACATTACACAATGCAAATACTGCACACCATGGCGCCACGGATACAACTGGACAAAGAGGTACCGCAAGCGATTTATCTTTAGACCAAGCTAAAATGTGGGTTGATTATATTTTCCTCGATACAGATGAACGTAGAAGATTTGCACAATTATCTCACGAATATTTAATTGAACAATTACAATTTACTGGTTCTGAACAAATAACAGGTGAATCTACCAAGGGTGTTCGTATGAATTTTAATCATCCTTGTAAAGAATTAATTTGGACAGTGAAAAAATCATCTAACCAATGGAACGATTATTCTTCTGACCAAACTGGTACAAACCCTGTAACTTCTGCCAAGATTCAGTTAAATGGTAATGATCGTTTTGCAGAACGCTCTGGTGATTACTTCTCACTTGTACAACCTTATCAACATCACGAATGTGTTCCAAATGAAAAGAAAGCTGGAATTAACGTATATTCATTTGCTTTAAAACCAGAAGAACATCAACCATCTGGAACTCTTAATATGTCCCGTATTGATACCGCAGTATTATCTTTATCAGCAGAAACTGGTTTAGTAAGTATATACGCTGTTAACTATAATGTATTGCGTATATTATCTGGTATGGGGGGTCTTGCTTATTCCAATTAATTTACATATTATTTTTATAAATTATATAAATATAAAATATAAAATATAAAATATAAAATATAAAATATAAACTAAATGAGGTTTGTATATTTATTAATATTATTATATAAATTGTGCGATGGATTTTTAATTTTTAATCCAGTATTAAATTTAAGAATAAATAAAAAAAATTTAAATATCAAATTAAAAAATCATAATTCAAGTAATACAGATAGATATAATAATAGATATTTAGATGATATAAATAATGATATAAATAATGATATAAATAATAATAATTATTTATCAAATATTAGCAATAAATTATATAACTTTTTAAATATTAATAATAATAATTATTTAAATAATTTAAATTATAAAAAACCATTAAATATTAGCAATAATAAGTTAATAAAGAAAATCGATTTTGATAATTTGATTATATTAAATGATTATATATCAGCAATTTATTATACAAAAAATGATGATAACATAATGATAGAATTAAATAATGAAAGTAAATATTTTTATTATTATGAAAATAATTATAAATTAATAAATAATACAATTATTAATAATGAAAAAATTACTATAATTAATTATGATGATTATCCATATTATATGATAAATACACCAATGGGGATATTTAATTGTGAAAATTAATAAATATTAATATATATTAAGGATATTATTTAATGAATAATAATTTACTTTTAACTATTCTTATTATTTTAATTACAAGTTTATTATTACTTTTATATTATATATTTTATAACACTATTATGTGCAAAGAATTATTTGAAGTAGAAAATGTTAAAGAAATTTGCGAAGCGCGAAAAAAATTAGGTCTCGAACCTTGTTCATCTTTAATTAATGATAATGTTGGTAATATAGGAGATAAGGGAGAAAGGGGTGCCAGTGGATTAATTGGTAATATTGGTGATACTGGAGAGATTGGAAATAATGGAATTGATGGTAATAATATATCACCCTATATATTTTTAGATTATGAAAATAATATTGTCGGTTCTTATTATCCACCAGATGATAGTAGTAATTCTTTGAATTTACCTACTACATATTTACAAATTCCAAAAGGTAAAAAAGGCGAATCTGGAATTATTGGAATACGTGGCAAAAAAGGAATACACGGAGAAGATGGTATTGATGGTAAAGTAGGTATTTCTAAAACAAGAATATATGGAAAACATGGTAATCGAGGTAAAAAGGGTTCAGATGGCCTTCGAGGACCAGATGGAGATAATTATAATTGCGAATCTGATATTAATATTTCAACAATAAATGGTAATATATTACAAGATACTGATGAACATTGTATAAAATCATCTAATAAAAACGAAGAATTAAATATATATGGTACTGAATTAAATATTAAAAATAGAAATGTAACATTTAAAAAAAATAATTATTTTAAAAATGTAAATATTGAAGATATATTAGATGTTAAATATAATGGCGGAATAGGAATGATATGTTTAGATAATAATTGTATTACTCAAGATGATATTATAAATATAAATAATTATAAAGATCTTCTTGTATAAAATAAAAAACACAATTATTATTAGAATATGATATATATATTTTTTATAACTATTATAATTATTATATTATCAGTTTATTATAATTATAATTATTCTATTGAATTATTTAGCAATGTAGATAAAGATAATGATTGTCTTATAAAAGAACAAGGAGACGACCCATGTATAATTTTATCACCTGGACCAAAAGGTAATTCTGGACATAGAGGATATTCTGGAAATATAGGATTTAGAGGACCAACTGGTATGTGTGGTCAAGATGGGGAAGATGGTAATGATGGAATAGGAATTTCACCAATTTTATTTAAAAAGGAAGATGGTTCAATAATTAAACTTTATAAGCCAAATAGATTAGATAATAGAGAACCTATTAATGTAATAATTAAAAGTGGAGATATTGGAAAAATCGGAAAAAAAGGAAAGATTGGTGAAATTGGATTACCTGGAAAAATTGGAAAAGATGGTTTGGCTGGTAAATGTATAGATGGTATAAATGGATTGCCTGGAGAAAAAGGCGAAATTGGAAATAAAGGTCCAATGGGTAATAGAGGAAAAGCTGGTTGTTCTATAAATAATATAGAATTAAATAATATAAATAAATTTTCACAGAACAAATTATTATCAATATATGGTAAAAAATTAAATATTTTTTCAAATATAGTTAACTTTGAAGGAAGTACCAATGCAAATAATATAAATATAGAAAATAAATTAATTTTAAAAGGTAAAAATTCAAAAATATGTATAACAGATAATTATATAGTCGATGATAATAAATGTTTGGATAAATCAACTTTAGATATATTAAATATTAATAAAGGGATTCATCCATTTATTAAAAGTGATTCAAAATGGATATTAATAACTAAGGACGAAGTATCATTGGATAAATCATCAGAATATCCATCGAGTAGTTATATAATAAGAGAAATAATATAAATCAGAAACTTATAAGATTATATTATTATATAATAAGGTAAATAAATGGATATATATATATATATATTATTAATAATTTTAATAATATATATATCACTAATATTCATATTATATAAAAAAATATTAATAAATAAAGAATTATTTACATCAAATAATCAATTAAATGATGTTAATGATATATGTGAAGTTAGAAAAAAATTAGGGGACAAATGTATTAATATGAAAAAAGGTATAAAAGGAGAAAAGGGAATTATTGGATATACGGGAAGTAAAGGGCAAAAAGGTAAAAAAGGATGTAAGGGTGATGATGGTAAAAATGGTTTAGATGGTATAGGATTAGATAATATAATGTTTGTATATGAATCCGAAACTACTAAGACAAAATTGGATTATCCCAATAGATTTATTGTACCAATACCAAAAGGAAAATCTGGCCCCCAAGGTAAACAAGGAGATGATGGTAAAAAAGGTCCAAGAGGAATAAATGGTATAGATGGTGCAGATGTTGGATGTTGTTTAGAAAGTTTAAAGGGAATAGATGGCCCAGAAGGAGAAACTGGACCAATAGGAGTAAAAGGTTATGATGGTTGTGCTTTAATACATGAAAGTTTTAATAAAATAAATAATAGGTCTGGAAATCCATTAACTATATCTGGTGGTAATTTAAATATTTATGCAAAAATAAATAGTGTAAATAATAATGTCCATTTTAATAAATTAATAATTGAACCTAAAAACTATTATGATTTAAATTTTAAAAAAATATGCTCAGATGATAATAATTGTTTAAATGATTTAAATAAAATATATGTGTTGATTTTTAAATATAAACCAAATAATGAAATAAAATTTATAAAAGATACAATATGTGATATATTATTAGTAGGTGGTGGAAAAAATGGCACAGAAAGTATAGATGGAAAGGGGGGCGTGGTTAAATATATATCAAATATAGTATTAGAAAAAGGAAAATATAAAGTAATTGTTGGAAAGGGTTTAAGTGTAAAAGATGATAAAACTTTAGGTATAAGTAAAATAACAAAAATCGATGATACAATTTATAAAGATTTATCAGCATTAAGTGGTGCAGATAATGAAAAAATAATTGCAACCAAAAATAATATTACCGGTTCTTTTATAGAATATGGAAAAAAAGGCTTTGCTGATGATACAAATAATAATGAAATAGGTTCTGGTGGTAAAATAAGTAAAAATGGTAATAATGGTATTGTTATTATCAAATATAAAAATAATTTATAATAAGTCACATTCTTTCATAACTCTAATTAATCTCGTAATACCAATTCCTCCACCAGATCTTTCGAAAAAATTGAAAGAAAGGAAATCATTTAATTCTTTTTCTACTCTTTCTTTAGTAAAATTACTATATAAAATATTAGCATATCCACCATTACTAATAGTATGAAATTGTTCTCTCATTTGATGAGGATCACTTGAACGTTGTGCACTACCAATTGTTTCAATACCATTTATTATAATATCTATTTTTTTTGCACTTCCACCTTCTACATTAGAATTTAAATCTTGTTTCATATTCCAAAATGGAGAACTATAATTTGGGAAATTTTTTAAGAAATATACTGGTCCGTAATCATCATATAGTTTTGCCTCGTGTTCATGTTCTAAATCTTTAACTCCATAATTCTTAGCAACGTCTACATAATTACCAGAAGGATAAACCCCATCTGCGTAATATTTATTAAAACCTAAATAATTTAATAGTTTTATTTGTAATTCCATCATATCTTCCATAGTTCCTTTAAGTTCATATTCAAACATTGGAAATACTTTGTCGTGTCTTCCTGGTACAGGATTTGGTTCATTTCTATAACTTGTACTTACGCAAAAAAATCCTTTTGCTTCAGGATTTGATAATAATTCATGTTCAAGCCACATTTGTCCAGTTTGTGGTAAAGGCCATACTTGCCCTGCATAATTATATGTAGAAATTGTACTTGGGTCTTCGCATGCAGCTAATATACTAAGTCTACTTTGTGTATGCACTTCAGTATATCCTTCTTGTAAAAAAAATGTTCTTAATTTACAAACAATTTTATTAAAATCAAAGCTATCTATAACGCCAATCTTAGAAATCATAGTATGATTATTAATCGTAAATATTCTTTAAATAAAAAATGATAATATATATAAATCAAATGTATATATTAAATAGAGAATATATAAATAATGGAAATTTCTAAAGAGTCTGAAATATTTAAAATAATTAATGACAATTTATTACTTAAAAATGATAAAAATAAATTAGTTGTTAATATAAATAATTTAAATTGGACAGAGGCCGAGTTTAATAATTTTAATAATGTTATGAACTCTTTTAATTTTAAAGAAGAATTTGATAGTGAACAATTAGAAGTTATAACAGGTAATAATAATTTACTTATTATAAATAATATGTCTAATATTATCAAATTTTGTATGTCAAACTCTTATGATAATATAAATCATTCATGGAATAAAAAAAATATCATTCAATCTAAAAATTTAAATAATTATTTTGATTACGATATTAATTTTAGTCTTATAGAATATAGTGATTCGTATAAACCTGAAAATTGGGATGATATAAGAAAACAATATATAATTACTAAAAATTTTAAATATATAGATGAAAATAATACAGAATTTATAGCAAGTATTATAAAAAAAAATAAAGAAAATGATGAATTCATTACATTTGCAAAATCTAATGTAATTAAAGAAAAACAGACATATAATTTTAAAATTGTTATTAAGAATAATGACATAGATATTATTATTCCATCTATTATAAAAATTATGCAAGCTATTACATTACATCCGCTTATACTAACAAAAGATATACAAAAATCTATATTAGAAGAATATAATAATTTAATTAAAAAAGATATTGAAATTAGCAATTATAATAAACGTAATGGAGAAATACCTTTACTTGCCCCTAAACCGATTACCTTAGAAAAAATTAATCTAATTGATCCAAGTGAATATGGCTCAGTTAGTATTTTAGAAGAATACACAGTAACTGAAAAAGCTGATGGTGAAAGATTACTATTATATATTAATAATACAGGTAATGTATATTTAATAAATAATACATATAGTATTATCGATACTGGTATGACAGCCTTGTCTAATCTATATAATAGTTTGATTGACGGAGAATATATATTATGCAATAAAAGATTAGATTCTTCATCCAAAGGATTATATGCAGCATTTGATATGTATTATATTAAAGGAAACAATATTACTTCTTTGCCACTAATTGACGAAAAAGATAAAAAATCAAGATATAATTATTTAAAATTCGCAAAAGATAGTATTAGTGATAAAAATGCACCTATAGAATTTATAATTAAAAATTATAATGTAGCCGGTATTAATGGTTCTATATTTGAACATTCAAAGAAAATTTTGACAAATGTTAAAAAATTTCCTTATGAAATAGATGGTCTTATATATACACCAACAAAATTAGCATTATATTCTTATTATGAAAATAAACCAGTACAAATAACCGATAATGTAAAATGGGATCGTGTTTTTAAATGGAAACCACCCGAACAAAACACTATTGACTTTTTAGTAAAATTTAATAATACTATTTTAGAAAATGGTCAAAAATATAAAGAACTTAAATTATATGTTGGTTATAATTCTTCTCAATGGGAAGATATTGGTCCAGAAAAAGGTCTTAAGTTAAGATATGATTTTAATTATTTCAAAGAATATCGTAAGAATTTTTCTTCATATGAACCAGTACTTTTTAAACCAAATGTATATTATTCTGTAGGGGTTGAAACAGCTTATGTTAAAATAAATAGTAAGGGAGAAATTAGAGCAAAAAATGGTGATAAAATTGAAGATAATAGTATTATAGAATTTAGTTATGAATTAAATAATGATAAATCTGTTAACTTAAGATGGAGTGCAGATAGAGTAAGAGAAGATAAAACAAGATTGTATAGACAGGGTAAATTAAGCAAAACTCTGAATGATTTAACTATTGCTTTAAATATTTGGAGATGTATTCATAATAATGTAACAACTGCTATGATTATGGGTAATGATGTAGTATTCTCAAAAGAAGCATCTGATAGTGCTGTTGATAGGATTTTAGAAACAGATGATGTTTATTATACAAGAAATATACCAAGAGAATCGTTACTTTCACTTTATATGTTAAATTTTCACAATCAAGGTATAAAAAAAAAATTATATTCTATGCCGACTGAAAGATCAAGTCTTTTAGAACTTTGTGGAGGAGAAGGTGGTGATATGAATAGATGGTTAGATAATAATTACACTTTCATATTATCTATTGATCTTGTTAAAAAAAATATATATAATCCCAGAAGTGGTGGATATTCAAGAATTTTAAAACAGCGCAATAGATTTAAAAAAATGAACGAGGGTTCCAAAGTATATTTTCCTGATATTGTTTTCGCAACAGGCGATTGTTCTGAATCTATCAGAGATGGACAAGCTGCCGCAGTTACTGGTGATAAAGAAAGTGAAAAAATATTAAAATTAGTTATGAATAAACACAATAAGGTTTATGAACCACAATATAAATATATAATAGGAAAGGGTTATAATAAATTTAGTGTTTGTAGTTGTCAATTTGCTATACATTATTTCTTTAAAAATGAAGAAAAACTAAATGGATTTTTTACAAATGTATCACAAAATCTTAAACAAGGTGGATATTTCTTCTGTACCTTTATGGATGGAAATAGAGTTATTCGTGAAATCAATAATAATGATGGCAATATGATTGAGGGTCGTAAATTTATTAGCAATAATAGCGATAAGTCTATTGTAACTTGGGCTATTATTAGAAGATTTAATTGGGATATTGATAATAAATATAATAAAAAAATTGATGTATATATTGAAAATACACAACAATTAATACCGGAATATTTAGTAGATTATGATTTACTATTGCAAAAAGCGAAAGAATTTAATTTAGAACTTGTAGAATCTAATACTTTTGAACACGTTTTTGATGATATTAAATCTTCTATACCTGAAGAAGAAGCAGATATGTCACATTTACAACAAGATATTATTGAACTCGATAAAGACCCAATTCAGAAAAAATTCTCATTTTTAAATAGATATGCTATTTTTAAAAAAAAATAAACTTATATAAATAAAACCATACATTTATTTATTATTATGAAATATATTACTATACTTATTCCTCTTTATAATGGTTCAGAATTTTTAAAAGATTCATTAACATCTATATTAAATCAAACATATAAAAAATGGGAAATAATTATTGGAATTAATGGTCATTTAGATGATAAATTATTTTTTAATAATATAAAAAAAATAGTTAATGATATTATTAAAAATAGTAATATAAATTTTGTTCCCGATATTCGTATTATTAATTATAATACAAAAGGAAAACCATATACCTTAAATGCTATGGTTTTAGATTCTAAATACGAATATATTTCTTTATTAGATGTTGATGATATTTGGTTACCTACAAAATTAGAAGAACAACTTCCATTTATTGAAGATTATGATATTGTTGGTACTAAATGTAAATATTTTGGCACAATGGATGGAAGTCCTAATATACCAACAGGAAATATTTCAAATCACGATTTTTTTCTATTTAATCCCATGATTAATTCCTCAACTATTATACATAAAAATAATGCTATATGGTCAGATAATGGGGATGGATTGGACGATTATGATATGTGGTTTAGATTAAAATTTGAAAATAAAAAATTTTACAATATTGATAATATATTATGTCTTCATAGAATACATCCACAAAGTGCTTTTAATAATTCCAATTATAACTATTTAATTGATCTTAAAAATAAATGGAGAAAAACTTTTAATACTTAACTTAAAGTAGTCGATTTAATGTTACAAGACACAGCATAGATCTTTCTGTAATTTCATATCCCGTTGTTGATGATAGTAAATTAATAATAGATTTAATATCATTTGGTCTAATACAATGACACAAATAATAATATACATCGCGTGTATTAATTAGTGATTTATATGTCTCGATTTGTCTTCTTCTTAGTTTTGCTAAATGAAATCTAAATATGGGGGGGAATTGTTTATCCAATTCCTTATTCATTCTAAATGTATTTTTATTCTTATTATATGTTGTTGTAGCAATATATAGTTTAAATAGTACATCTTTAATTGTTGAAATACAAGTATGAATTAAATATGTTGGGTCTATCTCATTTCCATTATTATCATATAATTTTTCAATATTAGTTACATATGTCTCGATATAATCGTTGATATGAAAATCAATACGATTTTTCATATATACCGCTAATATATTATACCACACATTTGGATTGCAAGGGTCTGTGTCCTCTCTGTAATTAATATTCTCAGAAGATATCTTCATTATACAATCGCGACCTGCTGTTTTTCTTTTTACAATATATCCATAACTATTATTACAATTATTATTGATATATATATTTGCCTCTTCGCAGTTATTAAATTGTAAAGCATATTTAATTCCCAAATATCCAAGTGGTTGTTCTGATATATTCATATCTTCATATGTGTTAATATTCTTTGAATCAATATGAACTAATTTTTTATATTTTTCTCCAAGTTGTTCAACATAATCCAATATGTGAATATTTTCACTATGCACCAATACAAATACATAAGTTAGTTCCTTTACTAAATTATTTGTAAAAGATTCTCTTAATTTTTTTGAAATATTTAAATTATACCCATCTTTTAATTCTTCTTCAGTAATTAATGCTGGAAACATTTCCAATAATACTTCATCAAACATAATTCCATGTGTTTTTGTAGGATGAGAAAATCTTGAACTATTTATATTTGGACAACTTGTTGTTCCAAAATTCCACTCATTATTATAATAATAACATGTGATTGTTGTACCATCATAAGCTTCGTAATATTTATCATTATCATCCATCATTTTTTCATATACATCATATGTTGAACGCACAGGAATACTATTTGCATAGGTCACAACCATATTATTATCTTTATTTCTTGAACTAAAATCTAATACAATACTTCTACATTGAGTATAGAGCTCTTTATAGCTCTCGATATTATCTCTTAAATATGTATTGTGAAGCAATAGCAAATCTCCATTATTTCTGAATTTTTTTACTTGTAGAGATGGCCAAAAATTACTTTTTTTTAATACACCAATTAATGACTTCGCGTAACATTTATCAATTTCGCGAGTATTATCATAGTCATAATATGTATTATCGATTAATTCTTTTAAATTTTGAGGAACGGGAAGAGATGTGGAATGTACAGGTTTTTGCATTTTGGAATCAATTTTGTCTAATATATATATTATGTTATTATCTTATATCATTTTTTTTTATTTGTCATTTAATTTTATTTATCAATTTTTCCAGTTTTAAAACATATCTTTTTTTTAGGGTTTAAAATTTTGTTTTTCAAAATAATTATGAAAAACAGCAATGAAAAAGATATGACATAATAAATTTTAACTATCTTTCTAATATATATAGATTCTTTTAAATATTTTTCAATAATTTGTATGAAAAAAATTAAATTTATAAAAAAATTGATAATAATAATTAAAACTATTATTATCCGCCAAACCAAAGAAAAATAGCCGATCACCTTCTTGAATTAGATAAAGTTTAAGAACCGCGAAAACACCTTTAATATATATAATTTGCGATATGCCTCGTCATGGAGACCAACTACAAAAAGACGCTCGTGAATTATTTCAAAATTTTGAAAAAAAAA
>MDTF01006938.1_pt1 | contig 11230 bp, 11 predicted proteins | sample 811191 | NCBI WGS metagenome assembly MDTF01 (sample SAMN05326649, study PRJNA326480) | marine metagenome | isolation source: seawater | place: Southern Ocean | collected 2011
TAAAAGAAGAAGGCAAAGAAGAGGAAGTAAAAAAAGAAGGCAAAGAAGAAGATAAAGAAAAAAGTGCTTAAGGCTTAAATCAACTATCATCTTAGAGTATCTTATGGCTAAAAGAGATTTTTATGACGTCTTAGGTGTTAGCAAAAATGCAAGCCCTGAAGAATTGAAATCGGCATATAGAAAATTAGCTGTAAAATATCACCCAGATAAAAATCCAGACAACAAAGCTTCTGAGGATAAATTCAAAGAAGCAGGTGAAGCTTATAGTATTCTTTCAGATCAAGACAAAAAACAAAACTACGATAACTTTGGCCATGCTGCTTTTGAAGGTGGAGGTGGTGGAAGACAAGGTGGTGGCTTTGGTGGGGCTGATTTTTCAGATATTTTTGAAGATTTTTTTGGTGATTTTGGAGGTGGTGGAAGATCAAGAGGCAGAAGCACCAATAACAGAGGTTCTGATTTAAGATATGATTTATCAATTACTCTTGAAGAAGCATATGGAGGGAAAAAACAAGATATAAAATTTTCGACAACAGAAAAGTGTAACACCTGTAAAGGTAATGGCTCTAAACCAGGATCATCTTCTAGTAAATGTACGACTTGTGGTGGGAATGGAAAAGTAAGGACTAATCAAGGATTTTTTACTGTCCAACAAACCTGTCCTCAATGTCAAGGGACTGGTGAAGAAATTACTAATCCATGCACAGATTGTAATGGCCAAGGTAACAAGCAAGCTTCAAAAAAAATATCAGTAACCATACCAAAAGGTGTTGATGATGGAACAAGAATAAGATTAGCTGGAAAGGGTGAGGCTGGTACCAAAGGTGGGGCTAGTGGAGACTTATATCTATTTGTTAATGTTCATTCCCACGATCTATTCAAAAGATCAGATGAAAACTTATTTTTTGAATTTCCTATTTCAATAGCTGATGCTGCACTGGGTACTACAATCGAAATACCAACAATTGATGGTGGAAGAGCAAAGATCAAAATTCCAGATGGAACTCAAAATGGAAAACAATTCAGGCTAAAAGGTAAGGGAATGCCTTACATGCGTGGTAGCGGAAATGGAGATCTCTATGTTCAGGTGAATACAGAAGTTCCCATTTCATTAAACAAAGAACAAAAAGAATTACTTGAAAAATTTAGAGAAATTGAGAATGAAAAATCAAACCCAAGTATTAAAAAATTCTTTCAAAAAGCTAAAAGTTTTTGGAAAAATTAATAAAATACATGCTGTCTTAATATAAATATTTTAGCAATAAACTTAATTAAAATTATAAATTAATTTTTATTTTGGATGTTATAAATTTATATAAATTTTTTTCTTTAAATAAATATCCTTTTATTCCACTCTTTTTTGCAAATTGCATATCCGTAATTTGATCACCAATCATAAATGATTTTTTTTTATCTACCTTCCAAATTTTATTTATGATTTTGAACATTCCATTTTCTGGCTTTCTTAATTTACTAAGTTTCTTATATTTTTTTAATTTACCGTCTTTATGAAAGGGACAAAAAAGAATTTTATCTAATTTAGTGTTATTATCTTTTAATATATCCTGTAGATGTTTGTGTACTTTGTATACATCACTAATTTTAAAATATCCTCGGGCTATACCTGACTGATTACTCACTACGACAACTTTATAATTCAATGATTTTAAGTATTTAATCGCCTTTATAGATCCTGAAATTAACTTAAAATGCTCAATTTTTCCTATGTAGCCATTTTGAGTATTAGATCTATTTATTACACCATCTCTATCAAGAAAAGCTATTTTATAATCCATTGAAAAGTATAATTAAAAAAAAATTATATTTATAAATGAGAAAAAAAATAAAAATAAATACGAAAAAATTTTTAAGTGATATATTTTTAATAATCATATAATAATAGTTTATCTTTGTTTAATATAATAAAAATAAAAATTTAAAAAAATATAACAACTATAGTGAAAAAAATTAATCTAGGAATTACAGGCTGTACAGGAAGAATGGGTCAACAAATTATTAAATCCTCTAAAAAAAATAATAATTTCAAGATTACTGCTATAACAGAGGGTAAGATTGCTAATAAAAAATTAAATGGAATTAAAATTGAACTAAATACAGATAAAGCATTCGAAAAAACTGATGTTATTATAGATTTTACAATACCAAGCTGCACTCTTGAAATGCTTAAAATTGCATCAAAACTTAAGAAAAAAGTTGTAATTGGAACAACGGGGTTCACTAAGAATGAAGAAAAATTAATTCAAAAATATTCTAAACAAATTCCTATTTTAAAAGCTGGAAATATGAGTTTGGGGATCAATTTATTAATGTATTTAACTGAAATTGCATCTAAAACATTAGAAGAAAATTATTTAACTAAAATTTTTGAAATACATCATAAACATAAAAAAGATTTCCCATCAGGCACAGCTTTGATGCTTGGAAAAGGAATTGCCAATGGGAAAAAGAAAAACCTTGATAACTTATTGGGTAAAAAGTTTTTAAACAAAAAAACTTTCCCTTATGGAAAAAAAATTAATTTTAACTCAATAAGAAAAGGTAAAATTATTGGAGAGCATGAGGTTACATTCTCAAGTGGTAAGGAGATAATAAAATTGAATCATGAAGCATTTGATCGAGCTCTATACTCAGATGGTGCTTTGACTGCTGCAAAATGGCTTATTAATAAAAAACCTGGACTTTATTCAATGAGAGACTTATTGAATTTTGAATAATGAATGAAAAAGAAAAAGCAAAAATAATACTTAAAATTTTAAATAAAATTTATCCAACAACACCTATCCCTCTAGATCATAGAAATAAATTTACTCTTTTAACATCAGTTCTTTTATCTGCCCAATGTACCGATCTAAATGTGAACAATGTAACTAGGAATATATATCCAAAATATTATAAGCCTGAACATTTTGTAAAATTAGGAAGAAAAAAAATTGAAAAATTAATCAAGAGTATCGGAATCTTTCGAGTTAAAGCAAAAAGTATTTATTTAATGTCTAAACAACTTCTGGAAAAACATGGTGGAAAGGTTCCTAAAAGCTTCGAAGAGCTAGAAAAACTGCCTGGTGTAGGTCATAAAACAGCGAGTGTGGTTATGTCTCAAGGTTTTGGGATACCAGCTTTTGCGGTCGATACACACATTCATAGATTAGCCCAGAGATGGGGCTTAACAACTGGCAAAAATGTTATTCAAACTGAGAAGGATCTAAAAAAACTATTTCCTGAAAGAACTTGGAGTAAATTACATTTACAAATAATTTATTATGGAAGGGAGTTTTGTAGAGCAAGAGAGTGCTATGGTTTGGCTTGTAAAATTTGCACGACTTGTTATCCTAATCGTAAAAATCCAATTATAATAAAAAAAGCTTAATATGAAAATACTAGGAATCGGAAATGCAATTGTTGATGTTATATGTAGAGTGGAAGATCAATATCTATTAGATAATGAGTTAACAAAAAGTACCATGAAATTAGTTGATGAAAATGAATTTAAAAAACTTTTATCCACACTAACGATAGAAGAAACTATATCTGGCGGATCTGTTGCAAATTCCATAGTTGGTTTATCACAATTAAAAAATGATGTTGGATTTATTGGTAAAATTAATGATGATGATTTGGGACAAAAATATGAACAAGGGTTAATTAAAGAAAAAGTACAATACCTTTATCAAAAAAAAGAAGAGATCACGCCTACTGGGACTTGCTTAATCTTAATTACTCCTGATGCAGAGAGAACTATGGTAACATTTTTGGGGATTGCAGGAAAAATTAATAAGATAGATATTAATGAAGATGCTGTAAAAAAAAGTGAGATAATTTTTTTAGAAGGTTATTTGTGGGATGAAGGAGAACCACAGTCTGCTTTTGAAAAAGCAATGTCTTTCACTAATAAAAAGGTAATGTCTTTATCAGATAAATTTTGTGTAGAAAGACATAAAGATAGTTTCTTGGATTTAGTAAAAAATAAACTTGATATTACTTTTGCAAATGAGCAAGAGGTTATGTCTTTAATTAATACAAATAATTTTAATGAAATTATAACATTTGGAAAACAATTAGGGAAACTTATAGTTATTACTCGGGGAGCAAAAGGTAGTATTGCCATAAAGGATGGCGAGGTAACAGAATGTGAAAGTAAATCAAATTTTAAAATTGTAGATTTGACGGGTGCTGGCGATTTATTTGCAGCAGGATTTCTTCATGGTTATATTAATGGTTTATCAACAAAAGAAAGTCTGGAACAAGGAACTAATATGTCTTCAAAAATAATTCAAAAAATTGGAGCTAGGCTAGATTAGTCTTAGTTTACTCAATAAAATAGCCATTTTTGTGACTTAATATAAAATCTTTATCACTAAACTTATTACTTATTTTTTTTCGCAGTCTATAGATGTGTGTTTCAACTGTATGAGTTTCCATATTGGGTGAATAACGCCATATATTTTTTTGCAAATCCAAAACATCATGTTTAGTTTTTAATTCATTTAAATATAGAATAATTTTAATTTCTTTTTCTGTTAACTTTAAACTTAAATCATTTTTTGAAAGGAATTTAGAATTTAAATTCAATTCATATTCTTTAATATTAATTCTAGATTGATTGTTAAATTTTAGTTTAATTAATTGAATATTAATTAACTCTAGCAGTTTATTTAAGGGTAAGGGAAAACAATCAAAATCTAATAAGTTTTTGTTTGTTATCTTTTTATTTAGCAATAGTTTCTGATAAGATTTTGAGATTATTAAAGAATTTATTATATTTAAATTAGAATCTTTAATAAAATCATCTTCATTTTCATATTTTATAATTTTAAAAGATAAATTTTCTTTAATCTCATCTAGGATTTCATATAGTGAATAAAAGTTAATGATAAAAAAATTTTGCTTAATCATATTTAATATTAGCTATGATAATTCATGTAAAAAATAAAAACACCCTTATAATTGATGATTTTAAGTTCACCTGTTGTATAGGGAAAAATGGCTTAAATTTGAATAAAAAAGAAGGCGATTATTCAACACCAAAAGGTTTGTTCAATTTAAAAAAGTTATACTTTAGAAAAGATAGAGTTGGTGTTCCAAAATGTAAAATTAAGAAAAAAATTATTAAAAAAAGTATGGCATGGTGTGACGATCCAAAACATAGAAAATATAATGAGGAAATTAAAACATATAATAATAGCCTAAAAGAAAAAATGTATAGGATTGATCATAAGTATGATTATTTAATTTCGATTAGTCACAATCATCAAAAAATACAAAATAAGGGGAGTGCTATATTTATTCACTTAACAAATGACTACAAACCAACAGCAGGATGTATTGCTTTAGGGAAAAAAGATTTTGAAATTTTATTAAAACTAATTGATAAAAAAACTAAAATCAAAATAGGTTAGTCTCTGCTGCCAAATATTTTTGAACCTACTCTAATATATGTTGCATTGTTTTTAATAGCATCCAAATAATCTCCCGACATACCCATACTCAAATCTTTAAAATTAAGATTTTGATTAATATGATTCATTTCAAAGAAATAGTTTTTTGAATCTTTGTTAATAGGTGGAATGCACATTGATCCAATAATGTCCAAGTTCAAACTTTTACAAAATTTATAAAAATTTCCTAACTCTTCTTTATTTATTCCTGATTTTTGATTTTCGTTTCCTATATTAACTTGTATAAAAATTTTAGGCTTCCTACCTTGCTTTATTTGTTCCTCGGAGATTTTAATTGCTAATTTTTCACTATCTAATGAGTGGATATAATCAAATATTTTTAGAGCAAATTTAACTTTATTAGTTTGAAGTCTTCCAATTAAATGAAGTTTAATAATGGTATTTTTTTTCTTTATCTCTGTCCATTTATCTAATGCTTCTTGAACTTTATTTTCTCCATAATCAATATGACCGTGTTCTATCAGGGGTATAATCTTATCAATACTAAAAGTTTTAGATACTGCAATAATTTTGGGTAATTTATTGATATCTATTTTAGATTTGATCTCGTCTTCAATATAAATTAAATTTTGAACTGTATTATGCATAATAAAATCTTAAACAAATATTACTTTATAAATAAATTTGAAAAAAGTCACATAGATAAACAGGATAAAGGAACAACTATAATTTATAGAAATTACAAACAAAAACCAGATAAACAATTAATTTTAAGCCTAAAAAACTACTGTAAAAAGAAAGGTAACAAATTTTTACTTTCAAATAATGTAAAATTAGCAATAAGTCTTAATTTAAATGGTGCTTATATTCCTTCATTTAATAAAGATAAAAAACATCTTTCTTATTCTTATAAAAAAAACTTTATTCTTCTTGGATCAGCACATAATATTTATGAAATGAGAACAAAGGAGTTACAAAATATCAAAGATATTTTTTTATCCTCTATATTCAAAAAAAATAAAAACTATTTAGGTATTCATAGGTTTAAATTATTTTCTCTCTTAACTAAAAAAAGATTTATTGCACTTGGGGGGGTTCAGCCTAATAATTTAAAAAAACTTAAACTAACTAACTGTCTAGGTTTTGCTGGCATTTCTTTTTTTGAACAAAAAAAAGGCCCCTAGAAGGGGCCTTTTTCAATAATTTGTGTTCTAAATTAATTAGAATGCAAATGATAAATCTAACTCGTAACCAGTTGTATCATTGATTCCCGCAGAGCTATGTCCTTGGTTATCAACTTGAGCATGTGCTCCAGCAAGTGTCATACTTCCCATAGTGTATGAGAAACCAAATGCTGTATTTTCTTGGTCAGTAGTTGAGTTTTTATCATCGTACTCAGTTTGTCCGTAACTGACTGATAAAGAATCATTTACTGCGTACGAAATACCCATTGATGTATATTCATCATCATTAGTTGTTCCGTCAGCTTCTTGTTCTGCTACTTGGTAACCAACAGTTATTGGACCATATGCATATTTAACATACATAGTGTCTCTATCAATAGAGCTAGTACCAGTTAAACCATTCTCACCTGTAGCATAACCAACAGTTAAACCTTCAACACCAGTGTAAGCAGCACCGTATGAAATAGCGCTTTCAACGATAGTACCGTTAGCTGGAACGTATGAAACGTGTAGAGCTAAACCATCCACTAGAGCTGAGTTTTTGTACTGGAACATGTTGTCAGAAGTAGTAGAATCAATTGCACCTTCAGATGCAACAGCAGTTTCTACAGTTCCCGGTGCACCACCAGTAGTAGTTGTGTTTAAGATATCCCATGGCTCTTCATAAGCAGTAGGCATTACATCATCAACAGCTGAGTAAGCAGAACTTCCGCCATGACCGTTGAAAATTATTGTACCTAGATCACCCATTCCTAAAGTCATTGAGTGACTGTCGAAAGGACCAGCGTCCGTAGCGCCCATTTTTGTATCAGCAACACCTTGGTCTAGCTCAAAAGAAGCAGCAATAGTCCAACCATTGTCTAATTCTCCGCCACCAGCGAAAGTTATTGAGTCAGCCATTCTGAAAGTATTTGCAGAAGTAGTTTTTTCTTGAGTTTCCCAGTTTAATGCAGCTGAACCAGACACTGACATTTCACCAGCAAATACTGATGTAGCGACAAGTGAACCAGCTAAAGCTGTTAAACCTATTTTTTTAATGTTCATTTTATTTCCTTATTGTTGTTGTTTATGTTTAATATTAAACACTGTCTAAATATCACTTATCTCAATATATTTGTTAAATTGATGTTTTTTTTCTAAATAATTATTAAGATGTTGTATTTTTACCACACCTAATTTTATTGAATTTTCTATGTTTTTCGGGTTTTTTAAAATATATATAAAAAAATTATCATTTTACCACTAAATACTAACTATGATTATTAAAAAAAATCTTAAAATTGTACTTTTGTCAATACTTGTTATTTTCACATTTAATTCATGTGGAAAGGGCTTCTTTAAGCCTGGTGATGCACGAAAAAATCCTCCAGATCCCAAATTAAGGGTTAAAAAAAATATTGAAGAGGGTAGAGGTTTTAGGTTAATGGATAGTATGGAGGGACTTGGTGGTTCAGGAAAATTTGAATTTGCTAGTTCAAACCCATTATGGAGAGCTTCTTTAGACACAATTGATTTTATGCCATTACTTTCTGTAAATTATAGTGGTGGAATTGTAATTACAGATTGGTACTCAACTAATGATTCTGAAGAAAATATTAAGATTTCAATAAGATTTTTAACCAACGAAATAAGATCAGATGCATTAGTTATAAAAGTCTTTAGTCGAAAATGTAAAACCCTTTCAAACTGTATAATTTCTGAAAAAACTGGAAGTTTGATTTCTGAATTAGAAAATAAAATTTTAAAAACTGCTGCAATTTATGAAAGACAAATTAAAAAGAAAAACTTTGTGCCCTACCGTGGACTAGATGGTGAGAGAAAGTTTAAAAAATAAACTGAAGATAAAAATTTCTAAGTTTGATTATTGTGGAAAGATATAATTTTAAAACTGTTGAGCAAAAATGGCAGAAATTTTGGCATGATAATAAAGTGTTTTCAACCAAAGTAGATAGGGATAAAAAGAAATTTTATTGCCTTGAGATGTTTCCTTACCCTTCTGGAAAAATTCATATGGGACATGTTCGGAACTATACAATTGGTGATGTGCTTGCCAGGTTTAAAACTTTACAGGGCTATAATGTTCTACATCCAATGGGTTGGGATTCTTTTGGTATGCCGGCTGAAAATGCAGCAAGACAAAATAATCTAGATCCTAAAACTTGGACTGAATCAAATATTAAGACTATGAAATCTCAGCTAAAAAAGCTTGGACTATCCATTGATTGGGACAAAGAAATATCAACATGCTCTCCTAATTATTATAAACACCAACAAGAATTTTTTTTAGACCTTTATGATAAAGGTTTAGTTTACAGAAAAGAAAAGTATGTTAATTGGGACCCTATTGATCAAACTGTTTTAGCTAACGAACAAGTAATAGATGGTAAAGGCTGGAGATCAGGTGCCAATGTTGAAAGGAAGAAGTTAAATCAATGGTTTTTCAGCATTTCAAAGTTTTCAGAAGAACTTTTGGCTGGGTTGGAGTCTTTAAAAAATTGGCCCAATAAAGTTAAGGTCATGCAAAAAAATTGGATTGGTAAATCTTTTGGTTGTGAAATAGATTTTAAGATTGAAAGTGATAAGCCTATTGAAAGTATTAAGTGTTACACAACAAGACCCGATACTTTATTTGGTTTTTCTTTTCTTGCCCTGTCAGTTGACCACCCACTAGCAAAATATTATGAAAATGACAAAAGTTTCCAAGACTTTAAAGAAGAATGTTCAAAAACAGGAACAACCGAAGAATCGATTGCTGTAGCTGAGAAACTTGGTTTTAAAACTGATTTGATTGCCATAAATCCTTTGGATAAAGATATGAAAGCTCCCGTTTATTTTGCAAACTTTGTATTAATGGATTATGGATTGGGTGCTATTTTTGGATGTCCTGCTCATGATCAAAGAGATTTAGATTTTGCAAAGAAATATAAATTAAAAATTACCCCTGTTGTAAAACCAAAAAAAGATGAAGAGTTCGAAATCAAAAATGAAGCATACACTGAAGGGGGGGTTATATTTAATTCTAAGTTTTTAGATGGATTGGTGGCACCAAAAGATTCTATTATTAAAACTATTGAATATCTTGAAGAAAAAAATCTAGGTCAAAAGAAAACTAATTATAGACTGAAGGATTGGGGAATCTCTAGACAGCGTTACTGGGGGTGTCCTATTCCTATTGCATATGATGAAAACGACCAGCCCACTAAAATACCAAAGAGTATGCTTCCTGTAGAACTTCCAAAAATTGATAAGCTAGAAAACAAAGGTAACCCTCTTGACGTTGAAAAAGACTGGAAATATTTTTTAATGGATGGAAAAAAATATAGAAGAGAAACAGATACGCTAGATACATTTGTGGACTCTTCATGGTATTTTTTAAGGTTCTGCTCTTCAGATAACGTTGATCATGGCTTTACACAGGAAGAGGTTGATTATTGGATGCCCGTTGATCAGTATATTGGTGGAGTAGAGCATGCTATTTTACACCTTTTGTATTCAAGATTCTTTATGCAGGCTATTTCATTTCAAAATAAAAAATTTACATTAAAAGAGCCTTTTGATGGTTTGTTTACGCAGGGAATGGTTTGTCACGAGACTTATAAAGACCAAAAGAATAATTGGTTAAGCCCTGAAGAAATTTTTTCTGAAGATAATAAAAAATATTTTGTCAAAAAAAATCCGTCTGAGACGGTTACTGTTGGTCCAACAGAGTCAATGTCTAAATCCAAAAAGAATACAATTGATCCAGAAAATATAATTAAGAATTATGGAGCAGATGCAGTAAGATTATTTATTCTTTCTGATAGTCCACCAGAAAAAGATGTTCAATGGTCAGATCAGGGAATGCTAGCCTCATATAAATTTTTACAAAGACTATGGATGTTGCATGCTAAGGTTATAAAAAAAATTGATCTTGATGAAAAAACAGATGAAAAAGAAAATTTAACAAAATTTACAAATCAATTAATTCATAAAATTACCTTAAATTTAGAAAAATTTCATTACAATGTAATAATTGCAAACCTTTATGAGATGTATAATTTTTTAATAAAGGAACTAGATAAACCGATAAAAAAAACAATTATAATAGACAATTATCAAAAAATACTCAGTATAATGATTCCGTTTATACCACATTTCGCCAATGAATGCTTAAGTTCCATCACGAAAGAAGAGGTAAAATGGCCAAAAATTTCGTCTGAACAAGTAATCGAGAATAATATAAAATTTGTAGTACAAATAAACGGGAAAAAAAGAGCTCTGATAAATACTAAAAGAGACATTGATGAGAAAACTTTACTAAAGGAAATTCAAGAAAACAATAAAGAGACAAGTAAATTCCTAGAAAATAAGAAAATAAAAAAAATAATTTTTATACCAAATAGATTAATAAATCTTATATTATAAAGAATGTTTAAAAATAGCATTTTAATAACTTTATTAATATTTACAGTGAGCTGTGGGTATGAGCCACTTTTTTCAAAAAAAAATTTAATAAAAAACAGTAATTTTTCAATTGATAAAATTAGTTTTATTGGTGACCGAGATGTAAATATAAAAATTAAACAACTATTGGTTACCTTCAGTACTATTAAAAAAGATAAAAATTTTACCTTGGAAATAGATAGCAAA
>MDTF01010662.1_pt1 | contig 11229 bp, 10 predicted proteins | sample 811191 | NCBI WGS metagenome assembly MDTF01 (sample SAMN05326649, study PRJNA326480) | marine metagenome | isolation source: seawater | place: Southern Ocean | collected 2011
ATATCTTGTAATTAAGTACTTTCCTATCTCTCAAGAAAAAAATACGCTCACTAAAAATTTAAAGAATTTCACAGCATAAAACTAACAACTAATTTCGATAATCAAGTAAAAAGTTAACACGAAGAGACTAAAATACAAATAGTATTTGTTTTACTTTTTTTTCAATTTCAAAGTTTAAAATATGGGATTTATGTATAATTAATTAAGAATTAACACATTGGAATACCACCCTATAAATTATGATTCTAAAGAAGTTTTAGTTACTTCGGAAACAAGAAAATTAGGTCTGTATTTAACTTGACTAAATATTTTTCCAACATACAAACCAACTATTCCAATAGTTGAAATTACGAGACCTAATGAAAGGTAAATAGACAAAATAATACTTGACCAACCAGGTATTTTATCCGGGTTAAACCAAACCATAATAACATTGAATGAAATTAAACTAAATGCTCCTATCGATATTAAAACACCAAGCAAAATAATGAATCCCAAAATTCGACTAGAAAATGAAGTAATTGTATTTAAAGCTAATTTCCATTTACTAAAGAATGTATAAGATGAAGTACCCTCATACCTTTCATCACTATCAATATCTATCTCAAACCTATTAAATCCAAGCCAAACTATTTGTATACCAAAAGACCTAAACTCTTCTTTCATTAACAATAGTGCGTCAATCACCTTGCTATTGTAAATACCAAAATTTCCAACTCCTATTGAAACCTTAACCCCCGTTAATTTTTCAAGAAATTTATAAAAAATAAAACTTTCAAATTTTCTAAAAATATTATCTTGTCGGTTTATTTTTTTACCGACAACTAAATCAAAACCCTCCATAGCTTTATGATAAAACAGAGGAATATTCTCTGGAACATCTTGTAAATCACAATCCATAACCACAATCCAATCTCCTTTAGCTGCCTCAAGACCTGCAGTTATAGCTTGATGCTGTCCGAAATTACGACTTAATTTAATTCCTTTTACATGATTGTTTTTTTGGCTTTCCAATAAAATTGTTTCCCACGAATTTTGAGGACAGCCATCTTCCACCAAAATAATCTCGTAATTATCCGTGATTTCAGCAGCAGCTAAACTCACCCTACTTACAAGAGTAGGAATAGACTTTTTTGCTTTGTAAATAGGTGAAACTATTGAAATAAATGGTTTTTCCGACATTTAATTAGTAATTACAAAATAATCTCCAATGAGAAAAAACATTCCTTTTATAAGATATCACTTTCAGTCAGTAATTGATCAAAGCTTATATCATTGTTTAATTTTTTCCCTACCAAACTTTCAGCCGTTTCTGGTGAGAAACCAATACCAGGTCTCTTAAAGTCAAAATCGTCCATTGAAAGTATAGAACCAGAACTTAAATCTTTATTAGCAACAATACTTCTTCTCATAACCTTCCGCTGATCAACCTCTCCTGGTAAAAGAATTCTATCTTTCCCCCCCAAAGCGCTTTGAACATTATGACACCCATCAACCAACATTTTCATATCTAGTGGTTCAGTAGCCATTTGATTATCCATCCCGATATTTTTATTGTCTAGTGTGAAATGTTTTTCTATCATACATGCACCTAAAGCAACTGCTCCAATTGCAAGTTCTGAACCTATAGAATGATCTGAGAATCCAATTGGATAGTCAGGAAATAATTCTCTAAGACCAACAATATTAAATAACCTATTGGAATCATTCTCAGCAGGATAAATAGACACACAATGAAGTATAGATATATTTACATTACCAGCTTCTTCAATTGTCTTAACAGCCCTAACCACTTCTTCATAATCAGCCATTCCTGTGGATAATACAATAGGAGCCTTCGTTTTCGCGATATGCTTTAAAAAAACCAAGTTATTAATATCCATAGATGCAACCTTAATATAAGGCACGTCACATTTATTTATCAAAAAATCTACTTCAGAAGTAGAATAAGGTGTAGACGCGAATGCGACACCAACTTCTTTACAATAGTTTGCTAAGCCTAATAGTTCATCTTCTGAGAAAGAAAACTTTTTCACAAACCTCTTTGCTATAGGATTTTCGGTGTAATACGAATTCGAGTAAAGAGTATCTGTAGTCCAAGACTGAAATTTAACACAATCACAACCAGATTCTTTTGCCTTATCAATTAGTTCTTTAGCTACCTCTAGTTTACCAAAATGGCTCGTGTTAATTTCTGCAACAATATATGGACGAGAATAATCGCCTAACGTAAATGAATTTCTTAATTTAATAGATGCCATATTATAATAATTATTAAGTTATTGATCAATAGGTTTTATAACCATTTCAGATAAAAACAGTTCTCTTTCTAGAAATGGTAACTGATCTTCAAGCGGACGTCTTACTAACCCATTTTTAGAGTTTCTAGTGACTGCAACTTCAATATATTCTTGATCATCAACTCCCATAATTTCACACAAAACAGGTCCCTCTTTTTCCATCACAGATTTTAGCCTATCTTCTAAATGTACAGAAGTTTCAATTCTTTCATAAGCCATATCAAAACAATCCGCGATTTTCTCAAAATCAGGACAACTAAGACCATTACTATCATCAGTTCCTATAGTCCGCTTTCTAAACAAATCTTTTTGTCGCTTCCTTATAATAGCATATGCATTGTTATTAATCACGAAAACTTTAAGAGGTATTTTATTATACTTAATTGTCTCGAACTCTTGAAGATTCATCATAATTGAGCCATCTCCTATAACAGCATAAACTGGTGCTTTACTTGAGTAATATGCACCTATAGCTGCTGGAAGCGCATAGCCCATTGCTCCTTGAGATGCTGGATGAATACATCTTTGATTCTTTCTAAAATTGATATTCGTTGGAAGAATAACTTCAATAAATCCAGAATCACTAACACAAATTGACTTTTCAGCCATATGTTTAGACATCTGTTCTGCCAAGAAGTATAAATCTACTTTTTCCGGCAACCTATATTTATCTTCGCATTTTGGAAAAACAACTTTCCAATGAAAACATTTATTTAACCAAACTTGGTCCGTTTCTTTTATCTTTTTAGTAGCAAGTAAGCTTAAAAATGATTTAGCATCAGCATTAATAAACTGATCAATCTCAACAGTCTCTTTAGAATGCTCAATTGGATCAATATCAATTACTACAATTTTAGCTTCCCTTGCAAATTTACAGTAATCAGGTCCAGTTGTAATAGTAGATAATCTATTTCCTATTATCAACAAATAATCTGAATTCTGAAGAGCCATATTACCCGCTCTTGAACAGCCCATTGACCCTACAGAACCAATAGACAAATCTAGGTCAGCATCTATGGTATCAGGCGCTGAAGCAGTATAAACAACTGGAATTCTATTTTTTTCCAATAAAGTTTCAAATTCACTTATTGCATTAGCAGACCGTACTCCATTCCCAATTAAAATCACTGGTCTGGCAGCTTCATTAAGTCCTTTAACAACAAGTTCCACATCCTTTTCTGTTGCTGAAACAACCTCTGTTCCAGAATGAATATAGGACTCCAGTTCTGAAGGAACAATACGCATGCTCTGAACATCTAAAGGGACATCGATCCATACTGGACCTTTACGTCCGTTTTTAGCCAAGAATATCGCTTTCTCTATCTCAAACCTTACTCTAGAAGGGTCAGTTAACATAACTGAATACTTCGTTACACTCTCAACTACAGATACAATATCAGCTTCTTGCTGTCCAAAGGTACGAACATTAATGCCTGTATGCCTGGATGTTTCATTCAATGTATTTTGTCCAGAAATAAAAACACATGGTATTCCATCTTGCCAAGCTGACAATACACCAGTTAAGGTGTTTGTTCCTGCACATCCAGTAGAAACTAAACACGCACCTAAGTTATCATTATACTGAGCATATGCTACAGCTGCAAAAGCAGCAGCTTGTTCATGATGAGTTGAAATAGAGTTAAGTTCAGGATGTTTGGCGACACCATCAGTCAAAAATAAAGAACCTCTACCAGTAACTGTAAATATATCTTTGACACCTTGATCAAAAATGTAATTCATTATATAATCACAAACCCTTACAGGCTTACTATAATCAACAAGCATAATTATTTTGGTTTAAATCCATTTAAAACATCAGGAAGAATTATAACAAAATCAGCCTTACATGAAGCTTCTCCTTCAACAAAACTTTCTGCATATCCCTTGGCTATACCTCGTCTAAAAGAAGTTAAAGTAGCTTTTACATCTAGCTTTTCACCAGGTACAATTTTACGTTTAAATTTCACGTTAGTAACACTTGCAAAATTTGTTTTCATTCCCTTGTATTCATCCATACATAAGAATGTCATAATAAATGTTTGAACTAAACATTCAATTTGTATAAAACCTGGGACATTTGGTTCGTCATCAAAATGAGCGGGGAAATACCACTCATTATAAGTGAAACATTTAATTCCATTAGCGCTCTTACCTGGAATAACATCCGTAATACGATCAATAAAAAGTAAAGGGTATCGATTTCTTTGACATTCTTGTATTCCTATAATATCAAAACTTAATGCTTCACTCATAATATAAAAGGTTTAATTGATTTCTATTTCGTACTTTTTCATCAACTCCTTTCCTTTCTCATAGCTTGAAAAGTCAATAATATCATCAATATCCATCTCAATTTCAAAAACTTCCTCTAGAGATGCTATAAGGTCCATATGCCCTACGCTATCCCACTCGTCTACATCTTGATACTTTAAACCTTCTAACTGATTTTCTTTAATCATAAAAGCTTCTACAAAAACTTTATTATAATTTTCTAAATTTGCCATATTCTATTTATTTAAATCAGAACAAATTTAGATGTATTATGACAATATTACACTATCAAAATGGAATAAAACATCAATTAATATATAATATTAATAATTTTGTTCAGATTTACTTTAAGGATCAGAGCAATAAAAAAAACTTGGTGTTTAAATTTAATAGGATTTGATTAGGTAGGATGGATAATAAAAAGTCACTCCCTGATTAAATTAAAACATATTTAACTACACAAAAAACAATTCAAAAACACCTTTTATTTGTTATGTTTTATAAAAACATAAAATTGCTCGTTCAATACATAGCTCATCAATAAATGAACTGCATACGCGCCTCTGTTATTATTTGAAAATGCGCTATGAATTCTTTTAGCATTGGATTTAATGGCTTCACTTATTTCATGATAATTCATACAAACTCCCATTCCTGCACCTTGAAACCCAGGATAGATACCTCCTATGCTCGCATGGAAATGGCCATTACCTTTATCCATAAGATTAAAGAAACCACAAACATTGTTCTTATAAATTAATTTATAAAGCACAGATCCTCGCTCTAGTTCATCCGTGATCCAACCAATATATCTTTTATTCGATTGATTTTCGGAGAAATTAGGATCAAGAGAAATCCTATCAGAATCAAACATTCCAGAGGATATTTTTGAAAATAACATTGTTTTGTCTTCTTCATTCATAACTTCACATGAAACAGCCTTTAACATCCGATTATAAATGGGAGGAAGTTCTGGTAAAACCCCTTTATGATAACAAGTAGTCATTAACTCAATCATAGTATACCCATTGGATTGTAATAACATCGAGAAATCAAGCTTAATAGTTGGTACTTTTATAACAGTGTATTCCGCATTGATATCCAATAATTTATTACTGCAATTCTCAAGCGTATCACTTGATTCAATTGTTACTTCCACACAATCAACTCCTATGTTGCGTTTTTCCCATACCGCATCAACTATCTTCATATCTTAATTCTATTTATTTCTAAGTTTACTTTTTATTATAAAAAAATCATCCCCCTTTATAAGGGATAATATCACACAACCTACTTAAAGATCTAATTAAGTCATATCCATCCCAAATTATTGAAAAATCTAAAGTCCTTCCAATAGGAACTATTCTATCAATGCCTCTTAATTTTGATTCACTAACAAACTGAGTCAACTCTAATTCCTTGAAACCATAATATGACATTGTTTGATATTTTCTATTTACAATTCGATTTAGTTCACTTAATGAATCAATAGAACATTCTGAAAAGTAACCACTAGTACATTTATACTTTTCTATTTCGTTTGATAAATCACTTAGTTGAATCCTCCACAATGAATTATCTTTAGATTTCTTAATTTCAATATTATTCATATCAAAGGCCTGACTATAAAAGGATGTTAACTTATTAACAGCAACAACTGAAGGAATTCTTTTATATTTTTGAATTACTAAATCTTCAATTAAATTCCAAAATACAATCTTTGATTTTTTAATATTATCTTCTAAACCTATCCAGATGACCAAATGTGGCGCAGTGCAAGCGTTTTGATCAAACAAATAAGTGTCATTGTAAAAACCTTGAGCAATTTTCTCCTTATTCTCTTCCTGTAAATATTCGTCTGCATTAATAACACAGAACGAATATCTATCTACAAAAGTTATATCAAAAGCTTTAGCAGGAATTAAACTTTCTCTTATGTGATTAATTGTATTATCTCCACCCCATATTACCCTAACATCACATATTGACGACAAAGTTTTAGTAATAGTGCTGTTTTTATCGTATTTCACAAGTACTATTTGATTCGAGATTTTTTTAAATTCCTCATTAAAAGAAATTTCGGAAATTATTTTACAAATTAAATTTATTTGTTTGAAGTCTTTCGATGGAACCTTTACAATATTTATATTTCCAGAAAGTAAACCGCTAACTAATGAATAAGCAAAGTTAACAGGTACATTTGAGGGAGCAACATGAAATACAACTCCTCTTCCTAAACGAATAACATCTGAATCAATATATTGCTTTTTTAACTTTAATAAATTTGCTTTACGACAAAAAAATGCAAACGTCGCAACATCTGGAAATTCTCTAATGTTTGAATCTCGAAGTAATGCTTTTGAAAGAACGTCTAAAAAAATTATAACCTCATTAGAAAATATCTCTAAACATTCTGATTTCTCAATACTCTCTAAGGAAATGCTCTCAGGAAACATCAACTCTAAATTATTAATTATTTTTTCCATACGTATCGCTACAACCTCTTATTTCAGCATTTTTCAAACGCCCATTAATTTTAAAATATTTCCCCATTCTGCCGCAGCTACAATTATCCTCTCCTAATATCACTCCTTCGTCCTCAGTCAATACGGATTGACCAGGATAGCTTTTCGGCAGTACCGAAACTACTTGGATAATTCCTGACTCTCCTACCTCTGCAATAGAAAAATCCTGCTCTCTTCTAATAATAATATCAGAAAAATTTGAAGTATGTAAATGACCTTTTTCACATTCCATATAAATTGTTCCAGTCTGCTCAACCATCCCGTAATAATCGTGAATACTAGTGATTGAGCATACTTCCTTTAAGTTTTCTTTAAAAACATCGGAAGAAACTGATTCTTCTATCATTTTCTTCCATCCACCTCCATGTATTAAAGTTGCATTTGATAAGTCCAATTTTGTATCTGCCTTAAGTAATTCTTTATAGAAATGATGGTACACTATAAAAGTAAAACCAAACATCAATATATTTTCACCTTTATGTCGATCAAGAAACTGCTTAAGATCATCGAAATTTATATTCATTTCATCATCCAAAGCATAAGTGTGGTCTTTCCCAAACATTGAAAACCCCAAAATACCAGCTGCCCTTGCAGAAAAATTTCTTCTGTTTTTTAAAACACTTTTAGAGTCGATAATAATCATTGGTGATCTCTTACTTCCTGAAAAAGACGAAACTATTTTTGATAGCGTTTTAGTTTGAAGCGCAGCTGCATTCTTATCAAGAAATATTTTTGAAACCGCTTGCCCAGATGTACCTGAAGAAGTTAAAGTTTTTACGATATCAGCATCATTAATACTCTTTAATTCATATAATTTGAAGAGCCTAACAGGTAAAAATGGTAAATCGTAATAATCATATTCTATTTTAGGATTATATGAAATTGCGTTCATAGATTTTCTAAATAAATCACAATACTCATAATGGTGTTTAAATAAATGATTTAAATGTTTATTTAAAAAAATATTTTTATCTCTTTTTTTTAAAGAGTATGGAGAGACGTTATCAGAATCGAATAAGTCCATTGGTCTTAATTTAAATTGTTGTAAATAACTTTACCGGCTGTATTCTTCGGAATTGAACTTATATATTGAACTTTCATAGCTGACGGAGGAATTCCTGTTTTTGAATTCATATATTTCTTAACGGATATTTCCATATCTTTTTGTGTTATATAAATAAACATCTTATCATCTTCTCCTGTGCAAGCAGAATCTTCAATAAAATTTTTTAATATACTTTCTGCTTCATCTAAATTAATTCGGTTCCCAAATATTTTAATAAATCTTTTTTTTCTTCCTACAATATAATAATATCCCTCAGCATCCCTACACGCTATATCGCCAGTTAACAAAGCACCTTTATTAACATCTCCTAATGACAAATCGTCATAACACTCAGCATACCCCATTGAGACGTTAGGCCCTTTGTATACAAGCTCTCCGTTTACTTCTGGTCCATCGATAACTATACCCTCTTCGTTTACCAATTCAAAACTCCCGTTAGGAATTGGTAAACCAATACTTCCAACTTTTTCAATATTTGTGTTATGAGGTAAATAAGACATTCTCGCTGTTGCCTCAGTCTGCCCATACATGACAATAAATTTTTTATCGTTATTATGACAATACTCAATATATTCACTAATTAAGGCATCTGATAATTTACCTCCAGCTTGGGTTAATACATTAAGATGTGGATAATCCATCTTGAAAAACCGTAATTTTTTCAGTATTTGATAAGAATACGGAACGCCAGATAAAGAAGATGCCTTCTCGTTTTTCAGAAATTCCCAAAACCCTCTTTCCATAATTGAAAGATTTGTTAACAATATCACAGCACCTTTCATTAAGTGACTATTTATTACGGATAAGCCGAAAGAATAGTGCATTGGTAATGTTGTTATTGGACGGTCGTTTTCAGAAATATTCAAATAATTAACAATCGAAAGAGAATTTTGATAGATATTATCATATGTCAATCTTACCAATTTGGGACTACCAGTACTACCTGAAGTTGTTAGTAGTAACGCCAGATTTTCATTTAATGAAATGTTCTCGTTAAATGCATATTCAATTAAACAATAATTCTTATATATGAGAACAACTTTTTTATCTTTAAAATCTTTACTCCTATCAGAACTTATCCATAAATAATTTGGTTGATAAATATCCAATAATTTTTTTAGTTGTCCATTATCAATCTTAGAATCCAACATAAGAGGGACAAACTTATTATCAAGACAAGCAAGATAACCAAATAAGGATTCTATATTATTGGAATTAAATGAAAAAATTAGAGATCTTTTACTGGCAACATTAACAAATTTATCAGAAAATTCACGAGCATCAAAGTAAGAGAAAACTTCACCGTTATCTGTTATTGCAATCTTGTCATTATTGTCTTTTTTTAAAAACATACTCGATATTATAATTTACAACTACTTACCGCTTTATTTAGAAGAATAAAATTCATCAATTGAATCAACTACATATTTGACTTGCTCTTCTTTTAAATCTACAAAAAGAGGAAGTCTTAATAAACAATCAGAATACATATCACTATTCGGGAGCTCTAAGCCTTTATACTTATCAGAGTAAAATGGACTCGAATGAAGACTTAAATAATGAAATACTGCATTTATATTTTTATCACGAAGAAACTGAATTAAATCATTTCTGGTTTCTAGTGAGTCACAAACCATATAAAAAAGATGTCCATTAAATGATGCATGTTCATTTGGAGAACTAAGTGTAAAGTTGTATTTCCCCTTCAATTTTTGAAGCTTATTGTTGTATAAATTCCAAATTGACTTTCTAATCTTTTGAATTTTATCAAGTTCTAATAATTGTGCATACAGGAATGCACTTGTTAATTCCGAAGGTAAAAAAGACGAGCCCAAATCAGACCATCCATATTTATTCACCTCACCTCTGAAAAAAGCTGCTCTATTTGTTCCTTTTTCCCAAATAACTTCAGATCTTTCAATAAAGTTTTCATTATTAATAATAAGCATTCCTCCTTCTCCTGAAATAATATTTTTTGTTTCATGAAAAGACATGGTTGCTAAATCACCAAAAGAACCAAGAGGCTTACCTTTATAAAAGGAATCAACTGCTTGAGCTGCATCTTCAATAAGGAAAATATTATGTTCATCACAAATTGCCTTTATTTCATCCATTTCACAAGCAAATCCAGCGTAGTGAACAATAACAACAGCTTTTGTTTTAGGCGAAATCAACTTTTTAATTTGATCTGGAGAAATATTAGGGTGGTCAGGTTTAGAGTCAGCGAAAATAATATTTGCTCCTCTTAAAACGAAGGCATTTGCTGAACTAACAAAAGTATATGATGGAACAATTATTTCATCACCTTCCTTTACGTCAATCAAGATTGAACACATTTCTAAAGCGTCAGTGCAACTTGTTGTCAACAAACATTTTCTGAAATTGTATTTTTTCTGGAAAAAATCTTGACAAAGTTTCGTATATTGTCCATTTCCTGAAAGCTTATTCTGCATGTAAACTGCATCATATATAAAATGAGTTTCTTTACCTGTTAAAAATGGCTTATTGAATGGAATCATACAATTTATTAAATTTTAAAATGCAATCTACAACTTAAAAATCATTTATTCTAAATAACACATTAATAAATATAATACTCCCCAATTTTAGTACATCGTAATTAAATATTAATTTTAACGATGTATTCTGAAAAAATCCCGCAGACCATTTAGTGCTTCCTTTAAACCCAAATTGATTTCAGAAGCATTAAAAAAGTAATAAAATTTAAAATAATTATCTTTAAAGCACAAGATTCACGCACGGCAAATAACTACTTGAAAAAGTGAGTTTTTAGAGAACGATCCCTCCGTTTTTGAAAGTAAGTCAGATAAAAAAAAGACAAAATATTGCAAAACATCACCCAAGGCTTAGCCTAGTCCAGCAGTGTAATCTTTTAACAATTCATAGAAGTGTCATTTATTATAAGTCAGTAGTAGAAAGTGCCCTGAATCTTCAGTTAATGAAAATCATAGATGAATATTCAAATAGTCTATCCAAAGCGTAAAACCACAATCCAACAAAAAGGCTGACACATATATCCTTACCTTTTACGAAATATGAAAATAGA
>MDTF01016276.1_pt1 | contig 11229 bp, 9 predicted proteins | sample 811191 | NCBI WGS metagenome assembly MDTF01 (sample SAMN05326649, study PRJNA326480) | marine metagenome | isolation source: seawater | place: Southern Ocean | collected 2011
GCCTGTGTCGTAAATTAATTTTAGAATTTGGGTCAAGCATAGAATCAAACTTTACAACGCGAACCCCTTTAAAATAACGACAATTATATACACTTCCACTGAGATCTAAATATTCATGTATTCCATTAAACTTTTTTTTATCTACTAAAAAATTAAATGTCAATTGGTCTCTAGTTGAATAATTATTAACACACCACCACCACTCAGACATCAAATTATCTAGCAAATTATCTTCAACTATATCATTTTTTCTAATCAGCACAGTTCCAGCTATCAAGCCATTGCCACATACGTATTTATTTCTTTTTAGAAAAAACCATGTTTTTAATAAATTTTTAATAGAGTCCTTACCCACTAATAAAACCCTAAATAGTTCTGAATACGCACACACTCTCTCAGGATGATGAAAAGTGAGTACTGATGCATTAGGATAATTTTTAGGAATATCTTTTATTAAAGGCAGTAACGAGTCAATAATCTGAATGGAGGAGTCAACCCATATACTAAACTTAACTTGTTTATCAAAACCCTTATAACCAAAAAATTTCCAATATTTTGCAGACATTCTACTATCTTTCTCGCTATCTACATGAATAATATTCCATACATCTGATTCAATATCTAATCTATCTGTAAAACAAACAAATAAAACATTGTCGTCTAAAATATTAACTGGGTCATGCAGTACATCGACATGCCCATATAAAGCCGTATAGACAACGAACGAATGCCCTTTCCCAAGTGAACTTATTTGATTACTAACTAAATCTGATAATACTAAATTAAACTCACTCATTATAATTCTTGATAAAAAAAATCTTTATAAATTCAAAATCTCAAACAAATAAAAAAATTAAGTCAAAAGATTTTCCCAGGATTTTACAATTTTTTTATAATTGTCATGATATTCATGTTTGGATTGTATATTATTTCCATTAGAAATATCACTAATAGCCTGATAAAAATTATCAGGAGTATTAAGACTAACAACACCGCCTAAAATCTCTTCTGACAACTGATTACTTGTAGCATATTTAACAAATAATACTGGTTTCTCAAGAATAAAAGCATCAAAAACAACACTACTTCCAAAGACAATAACATAGTCAGACCAAGCAATATTTCCAACAATATCTTTTGTTACAACTTCAATTTTATTATGTCGCTTAGAGAGTTTTTTTGCCTCCTTTAAGCCACCTCTTGGATGAGATTTTATTCTTAAATTTAAATTCTTAAAATTATTTAATATATTTAAACATCTATTAACTTCATTTGAATCTATATTTCCAATAAATTTACTATGCACAATTAAAATATTAATTTTTTCATTTATACTTTTAATTACTTTACTTTGCTTTAGTAGTGAGTCTACCCAATATTTTGTATACCTTAAACTACTAATAGTAATTAATTTTTTGGGGTCAATTCCTCCTCTTATAAATGCATCAAAATGCTGCTTATCATTGCAAATTATTTTGTCATAAATTTCAAACCCTGAAAAAATGGATGGCTTCAAAAAAATATAATCACACATAGTATTAACAGTTGTCCCAGCGCCATGAGGAACAGATATAAGCTTAAATTTGAGATTATGCATACTTCTATAGTCTTTTAGGTGCTGAACAAATAATGTAGTAATGTCAGTTGAAGTATGATCAAAGATTACATTTTGACAGGATTTAAATGGGATTAAATGAAATTTTTTTTTGATACTTTTATCTGCTCTTTTTAAGAGAAATTTATTATAAATTTTTGAAATTTTTGAAATTTTTCCTATAGTAATTTTATTCAACATTCGATAGAGTAAATGTAGAAGATAGAATTTACGATAAATATCAATATAATTAAAGTTATTTAAAATAATTGTATTTTTGGACTCAGAAGGAAGTTCTCCATACAATACGATGAATGGCTCTGACTCATTTGCAATCAAAGGAAGCATAAATTCAAAATCATTTTCATGCCTTATAAAAAATATATTACTCATAAGCTCTGGTTAAATAGTTTTTTTGATTCAAAAAAAATGTCTTTCTGACTTACTAAGATTATTCTTCTAAAAAAATAATTGTAAGATTATTTAAAATAAACAAAAAAGTTCATTTTAAATTTATAACTAAAGTTAGATTTCATAATATATGTAAATTATTATTCACAAAATTTATTATTAGAAATTTTCCTAGCTGGAATTCCAGCCCAAGTTTCACAGCTTGGTATATTTGTTAAAACAACTGAATTAGCACCAACGAAAACATCATCAGCGAGAACGACACTACCCACAATTCTAGACCCTGGACATAAGACAACTCTATCACCAATTATTGGCATTTCTTTTTTTTGATTGTCATTTTGCTTCCAACCAGGATGTGAGTTTCCTAATGTAATAGAATTAAATAACACGCAATGCTTTCCTATAGTTACTCCTGGACCGATAACAATATTAAATGCATGAATAATTTTTAATCCAGAACCTACTTTAGCATAAGGCGAAATATCTAATGAATGAGCTGATTTCAGTCTGTAGTAGAGCAAAATACCAATTTTTTTCATGCCAATGCTAATTAGTGCGCATGAAACTCTATACATAAAAATAGCTCTAAAATCAATATCTAATAGTGCTTTAATAAAAAATAGTATGCCCACATTTTTATTGATACACTTTATATCTGGATATGATTTAAAACTTTGTAGATCAGATTTGATTATTTCAATTATCTTCATTTTTACTTGTAGATACAATAACAACCATCTGCTATTTTTTTACAATTAACATTAGTATTATAATGCTTGTTTGCAATTTGAACCAATTCAACTATTTTAGAAAATTCTTTATAGTCAAAAGCTTTTTTTAATCTTCTTGGTAACATTAGGTTGAAAAACCCTCTTAATAAATCTTTTATATTTTCTTTAATAAATAGGTCAGATTTTTTTGTGGAGTTTTCCTTGTCATAATTATTTTTTTGGATTAAATTTACAATGAAGTCAATACTATTTGGCTCTGAATGGGTATCTATATATGCTTCATTACTGCTAATTAAGCTTTTATCTATCGCGGTCAGAACTTCTTCCTTAGTGGTAGCAATTATACCAATTTTATTAGGGATTCTAGGGATATACTCTGATACAGCTGGCACAAAACTAATTACTTTTTTCTTGGCAATATCTGCCTGAATTGCCGTTGTGCACCCATTGTGAATTAAAACCTTACATTTTCGTATCCAAGACTCCACTCCACCATTAAAAATTACCGACACATTCTCTAGTTTTTTTGTAAGAATTTTATATATTTCAATATTCTCTGCGGGATGAGGTCTAATTACTATATGCTCATTAGGTAACTTTTTTGATAGATAAATGCATAAATCTAACATCTCAAAAAACATTTGATTATCTGAAATAAATGTTTCTTCTAAATATAGTTTTGGCAAATTTTTAGCATATGGCTGGTTATCTTCAAAAATCTCCCTATAGTCATGTTTTGGATTTCCAATACTAAATCGTGTATTGATCAAAATAAAATCTTCTAATCCATTTGTAATATTTGAGTCAAATTCTCTAAAAGAATCATGATATTTGGGCTGAATGATATCAAAACTAGGGTTGCCACTAACCTCAATTTTTGCTAAAGATTGATTAGTTTTAAAAACCCTCTTCTGCCAATTACCCCAAGACAAAATTTTATCGTCTTCTTTTAGATCACTTGGAGTCAAACGAGTCATTAATCTATTTTCTTGGGCTTTTTTATCCCCAGTATAAACCCCCCCTTCTTCATCTAAATACCATACTCTAATTCCAGCCTGTTTCATCAAAAAGAAATATTTTTTATCATAAGGGACTTCAGTTCTGAAGCAGTTCTTACCTATGTAAATCCCTTTTTCATTCCAACCATTTCTGTCAAAAAATGTATGTTCAAATACATAAATCTTATTTCCATTATTTGCAAGTTTTGTAGACAAAAAAGCCCTCGAAATCAATTCACGAGCAATAACTTCAACTGGCAAGAATACTGTTTGCATTTAAATTATTTATAATTAGTTAATAAAGATTTTATCATGGACTTAGTTATTATGAAATTACTAACTATTACTGATGAAAATCTTGGTTTATCTGATCTTGGATAAATACTAATATCAACCTCAATATACTTATATTTATTAATAATTCCATACATAGCTAACTCAGTCCCGATTGAATTAAATGAATCGAACCAGCCCCTATTTCTATAAAGTTGCATACTGTAGCCTTTGAACCCACATAATGGGTCTTTCCACCCATACCGTCTAATTGTATATAATTTAAATATCCACTCTGATAATCGCTGTGTATTAACTCTTACTCCTAAAACTAAATCATTTCCTTCTTTGAGTTTTTTGATAAACACATTAATATCTTTACTATCATGCTGACCATCTGCATCAAAAGTTATAACTCCATCACAATTTAACTCATCTGCCTTGTTAAATCCGCTATTTAAAGCTCCATCATAACCTTTATTCTCATTAAGATTAACTACTATAGCACCAGAATTTTTTGCAACTTGCATCGTGTTATCTAAAGATGCATCATTCACCACTATAACAATCCCATATTCTTTAACAGATTCAACCACTTTACCAATTGTTTTTTCTTCATTAAAAGCTGGGATAACTATAGCTAATTTATATCTTGCCACTTTATGAAGTCTCCACGTTTAATATTTACTATTAATTTCTTATTAAGAATCTTATTCAATTCATAAGGAGGAAGGGAATCCTTTGGACATGGCCTAAGGAACTCTATGTCATCCCCACAAACTATATCTCCTACAATTAAATCTTTTTTAACTCGAATTGACCTTCTCTGCACAACAACAGTTTCTTTTTCATTATCTTCAATTTTTTTAATCTCAAAACCTAATGCACTTTCCAATTCCCTAGTTCTTAAAACCATATCTTGCCAAGTATCAAAATCCATTGAAAACTTATGATCTGGACCCTCTCTAGTTGTATCATCTGTAAAATGTTTCTCAATAACACGTGCACCTAATGTAACTGCGCCTAATACTGTAGAATGCCCTGGCGTATGGTCAGACAAGCCCAAAATGGTATCTGGGTATTTGCTCTCATACTCCTTAAGAACATTTAAGTTTATATATTTAAAATTCTCCAGAGATGCAGTATAGTTTGTATTACACTGCATTAAAACGACCTCATCACTATGACCAAGTAAAATAGACATAGCCATATCAACTTCATTCATTGTCGATGCTCCTGAAGCAAGAAATACAGGCTTATTCTTAGAAGCAATATGCTCTAAAATCCCATGCCATGTAATATCTCCAGAACCAATTTTGTAAGCACTTAAATAATCATCAACTTTATCTACTAATTCATAAGAATATGGGGAAGTAAGGAAAGTAATTCCTACTTTATCACATGTTTCTTTTAATATACTAGTCCAATCTTGATCAATCGAAGCATCTTTATAAACATCAAAAACACTTTTATTCCAGTTAGACTGGTGAGATTGATGATCCCTTAATGATTTAAACCCCTGATCACTTACAATTGTATTAGCAGTAAAATGTTGGAATTTAGCAGCATCGGCACCCGCTTCTGCACAAAGACATATTAGATCCTTAGCGCGCTCTAAATCACCATCATGGTTTGCAGCAACATCGGCAATAAAATAGGTTGGATGATTCTTGCCTATAATTTTATTATTTATTTGAATATCTTTCATTGTATTTACATCTCTTATTTGTTGTAATGGTGATGCATTGATCTTATTGAATCCTCAACACTTGGTAGATCAAAATTTAATGCATCGCTAATTTTCTTAACATCTAATGCCATATTTTTTGGCCTAATTGCTTTAAAAGAAAAACTATCAAGACTAACTCTATTTATATTTGATTCAGAAAGTTTAAATATCTCAGCCAATTTTTTTCCAAAATCATACTTAGAAATACTATCTCTGCTTGCGCAATGGTAAATACCAAATAAAGGATTAGTAATTATTTTTTCAATGATATGAGATAAATCATCGACAAATAATGGCGAGAAATGGACATCATAAAACAAATTTAATGTCGTCCCTTCAATTAATCCATTAAGAATCCACTCTGCAAAAGAGGTCTTTCCTTCTTTAGTCCATCCAATAATATTAACTCTTAAAACTAGCCCTCTATCTATTGCTTGAACTAATTTTTCACCCATAAGCTTAGTTGTTGCATAAACATTTAGGGGATTTACTTTATCAGACTCTTTATAGGTACCTTTTTTTTCTCCATTAAACACCTGATCGGAAGAAATATAAATCATTCTAATATCATTTTCATCTGCATAAATAGACAATATCTCAGTTGTCTTGACATGAATTTGTATTGCTAAACTAGCATTATCTTCACAAAGATCAACATTAATATTTGCTGCACAATGTATTACTATATCTGGCTTTACATTATTAAGCCATTTCTTAAGTAAAGAAAAATTTGTTAAATCAAAGCAATCCCATTCAATATTTTTTCTTTCTAGGCCTTTATTTCTCGAGGTTGCACTTATATTATGAAGCCCTGATAAGCACTTTAAAAGAGCTTCACCCAACATTCCATTTGCACCTGTTACCGCTACTTTCATCAGTTTAGCCTTTTAAATCCACTATGGCAAACAGGACTCTCTAATAAAGATTCTATTGATAGCTTGTCATTTTCACAAGCAGATATTACGCTAAAAATTGTATCCAATACTTGGAAGTAATTCTCAATTTCTTGTTTATTGTGCTCTGTACATATATATATTACATTGGAGGCAAGAATATCATTTTTAAGCATCTCTTGTGTTATGTAAGTCTTATATTTCAGCCAATTTCTGGATTGGATAAAAAAACCAATCATAGCAGGTATTCCAGTAATTTTAATATCGAGTTGGTGCTTATCACCCAATTTTTTCCATTTCATTCCTACATCTTTACCTATAATTGTTATAAGTTCCCAAGACTTAGTTTTATTCATAACCTCTAAAGTCTTGATTGCAGCTGTTGGGCCAATCCTTTCAGTCCAGAAAGTTGAACTAATAAAAGTACTCTGGGAAAAATCCATTACTGCTTTTTTCCCTATTACAGCAGTAATAGCATAGCCATTTCCTAATGCTTTGCCAAAAATAGCCATATCAGGCTCAACTCCATAAATTTTGTGAAGTCCTCCGTTACTTTGCCTAAAGCCAGAAGTACATTCATCAAAAATCAAAATAATATTATTATCATTTGCTATCTTCCTTACTTTTAATAGGAAGTCGTCTTTAGGCTCATCATTACGAGAAACTTCCATTTTAATAGTTCCAATATCATGATTTTTAATAATAGCCTCTAGCTGCTCTATTTGATTATAGTTAAAAGGAACCACACTGCCTTTTAAGTCAATTGGAACGCCCTTGGGCTCAAGGCCTGGAAGTAAATGGCCAGAAAGATTGTTATCATCTCCTAAATTTGCAGATAAATACCAATCATGCCAACCATGGTAACCACAAATAGCTACTTTATCTTTTCCAGATGCAGCTCTTGCTATTCTAATTGCTATAGCGTTCGCCTCTCCCCCAGTTCTTGCTAATTTAACCATTTCAGCCCATGGATGCAATTCCACCAGTTTTTCTGCCAAGTAGACTTCTTCAGGACAATTAAAAGTAGACATATTTCCATTTTTTATGGTTTCAAATACTGCATCATCAACCTCATCATTTCCATATCCTAAAATATTAGTCCCAATACCCATAATTGACATATCTGTATATTTTCTTCCATCTAAATCCCAAACTTTACAACCTTTTGCTTTTTGAAAATAAGATGGCCATAGATTTGGCAAAAACATCTCACTTCTTTTTGATAAGAGCATATTGCCTCCTGGGATAATTCGCTTAGCTCTTTTCCATAGTTTTTGACCACTTCCCATTTTTGACCCTTCATTACGAATTAGATTTTTATTTTTTTGAAATAGTTTAGGACTATTTTTTCTTAACTCCATTATTTCTTTCCAAGAAAAGTCTAATGAAGGGTAGAAAAAGTTAAAAATATTTTGTACAACATTAAAATCTTCTGGCTCATCAACTGTCCATCTTTCTGCAGATAGATCTTCAGGATTTATTAAAAAAAACTTTTTATAAGCATTAGAATTAATAATATATGGTGTTACATGCTCTCTCTGAAAGTTTTCTTTAGCCTTTTTATAAGCCTCTTCTAATGCATCCATTGAAATAACTTCAACATCTAAACCATCAGGATAAGAAGGCGGCTCTCGATTACTTCCATAATCAGCATCAGAATCAATAAACCCGCTTATCACCTCATCAACAATGTTACTGTCTATTAGAGGACAATCACCAGTGATTCTGATAATCACATCCGCGTTAAATATTTTTGCAGTATTAAAATATCTATCTAGAACATCATCCTCATCTCCAATGTAAACTTCATAGCCCATGCTTTTAATATGAGCAACTAAAGGCAAGTCTTTGGCATTACTGGAAGTAGCAAGTACTATCTGATTTATAATTTTAGAATTAGAAAGTCTTTTGATTAGCAATTCTATCATTGGGACATTATTGATCTTTGTCATTACTTTTCCAGGCAGTCTAGTCGAGCCCATCCTTGCTTGAATAATTGCAACAATATTCATGCTAAAGCCTCCAATTTGTTGGATTAATTAGCAAGGGATCATCAATCCTTAGCTCTTCAGGTAATGAGTGAGAATAATCTTGAGAAATAGAGTTTATTATTTCTGTGAGCTGCAGCTTATTTTGAACTCCTACTAGTAATTTATTAATATCCTTATAAGAGTATGAAAAATTTAATGCGGCACTTAATGATGTTTGCTTAGTATCATAAATCCAACTATCAAGCTTATTAAAATAATTACGCCATTTACTAAAATAAGGATTTCGATGGTTTTTATCTTGTAGCAAAAGCCCTTGCAAGAAAACTGATCTTGAATGCACCTCAGTTCCATTTTGACTTAATTTATTTAGCCATCCAGATGTTTCAATCCTTCTATCTAACATATTAAATGGCGTTTGAACAATATCTAGTTTAATACCACTATCCTCTAAAATATTTAGCTCATCTGGATCATAAATAGAAACACCAATTTTATCAACTAGGCCTTTTTCTTTAAACATAGTCATTGTTTGGTAAAGATCATGACCTTGTTTTCCAAGAAAATTACTGGACGAATGAAGTAATAAGCCATAGATTTTTTTTCTATTAAGCCTTTCAAGTGAGAGGCTAAAATTTTTCTGAGCCCAGGAACTATAGCTATTTACATTTTTTGGAGCTATAGGTAATTTGGTTATGACATCGAATTCACTAGCTCCACATTTTCCTATGATCTCCTCACTATTTCCATAAGCTATAGCAGTGTCAAGGGTCTTTATGTTGTTCTTCGAAGCATAGCTAAGAATTTCTTTAGCAGTTATGTACTTAACTTGTCCATTTATATTTGAAACACCATAATTTTGTCCAAATTGCGCTGTTCCAATTGCTAACTTTTTCACAAAACTCTATTAATCATATTATGAGAATTAAATACTTCCTATCATGCTTTTATTATCTGAAATCCATTTTTCTAAAGACTGGATATCCATCCACTCTTTATTATTATCAGAAGAATATGAAAAGGTAGGCTTAACCAATATGCCAGTCCCTATACGAAGTGGGTCTTTACTCCAGTTATGAATAGCTGGGAGAATCTTATAATAATCGTCATACTCATAAGTATATAAAGCATCCTCTTCACCAATCATTTGTTCATGCAATTTCTCTCCTGGGCGAATTCCAACCTCTTTATGAGTTGCAGACTTATCTACAGCTAAAGCAATGTCAGTAACTTTCATTGAAGGAATTTTTTTTACATATATTTCACCACCTTGCATATCTTCAAAAGTTTTCCAAACTAATTCCACGCCTTGTTCTAAAGAAATCATAAATCTTGTCATTCTTTTATCAGTGATTGGGAATATCCCTTTGTTTTTAATTGAGACAAAAAAAGGAATAACGGAGCCTCTAGAGCCCATAACATTTCCATACCTTACTACAGAAAATTTAGTACTCTTACTTCCAGTATAAGAATTTCCTGCAACAAAAAGCTTATCTGACGCTAATTTTGTTGCACCATATAAGTTTGATGGTGCACTAGCTTTGTCAGTTGACAAAGCAACAACTCTCTTAACTCCATTATCAATGCAAGCATCAATGAGGTTCATTGCTCCATTAATATTTGTTTTTATGCATTCAAAGGGGTTGTATTCAGCAGTTGGAACAATTTTAGTTGCCGCTGCATGAACAACATAATCAACACCCTCAAGAGCTCTAGAAAGCCTATTTTTATCACGAATATCGCCAATAAAAAATCTAACCCTCTCATCATCAGAAAATAGTTTCTGCATCTCCCACTGCTTCATCTCATCTCTTGAATAAATAATTAATCTTTTTGGGTTGTATTTTCCCAAAGTCATAGGTATGAATTTATGTCCGAAAGAACCAGTACCACCAGTAACTAATATAGTTGAGTTTTTGAGCATTATAATTTTTAAAATAAAATCAATTAAATATACCTTAAGAAGAATTATTAATCTTAAAAAATAGTTTTTCTAAGACCTTTATCTAAGCTAGTAGAAGGATGCCACTGAAGAATTCTTTCAGCTTTTGAAATATCTGCATATAAATTCATATTTTCCAAAGGCTTATATGGAATGATGCCAAATTTTGGACGACCAAACCCAATAATCTTAACAATTTTTTTAATTAAATCTTTTATAGAAACTGGCACACCTGATGCAATATTAATGACCTCTCCAAACGCATCACTATTGTCTAAAGACTCAAAAACTGCACAGGTAAAGTCATCGATATAGCAAAAATCTCTAGTTTGCTCGCCATGGGAAACTGGAAACTGAATATCCGACTTACACCCTTTAATAATTTGAGGGATAAGCCTATTATCTCTTTGTCCAGGGCCATATAAAAGAAATGGCCTTAAAATAACAGCAGGAAATTTTTCTGTTTTATATAAAGTTTGTAGAAAAAAAGTTGACATCACCTTTGCACATGAATATGGTGAAATAGGATCTTCTCTCTGTAATTCAATTTGAGGAGCTATGTTGTTACCATATTCATCACTACTTCCTATTTGGACAAACCCCTTTATTTTTTGCCTATCCAAACATTCAACTAAATTTCTTACTCCATTGAAGTGAACATTAAAAA
>MDTF01018159.1_pt1 | contig 11226 bp, 9 predicted proteins | sample 811191 | NCBI WGS metagenome assembly MDTF01 (sample SAMN05326649, study PRJNA326480) | marine metagenome | isolation source: seawater | place: Southern Ocean | collected 2011
AGCTGGTCAAGCCGCAATAAAATGTTTAGTTGATATTTATGCGTCATGGGTTCCAAAAAAAAATATTCTAACTACAAATGTATGGTCTTCAGAGTTATCTAAACTTACTGCTAATGCTTTTTTAGCACAAAGGGTATCATCTATTAATTCCTTGTCAGAACTATGTGAAGCGACTGGTGCGAATGTTCAAGAAGTTGCCAAAGCAATTGGTATGGATTCTAGAATTGGCGCAAAATTCTTACAAGCTTCAGTTGGTTTTGGTGGTTCTTGTTTCCAAAAAGATATTTTAAATTTAGTATATATTTCTAAATCTTTAGGTCTTAATGAAGTAGCTAACTATTGGCATCAAGTGATATTGATGAACAACCATCAACGTGAACGTTTTGCTAAGAATATTGTAAAAACCTTATATAATACTATTTCAGGTAAAAATATTGCTTTTTTGGGATGGGCATTTAAAAAGGACACCAACGACACTAGAGAGTCAGCAGCAATATATGTAGCTGATATACTTATAGATGAACAGGCAAATATTAAGATATACGACCCGAAAGTAACTGCAATACAAATGCAATCTGATTTAAATTATTTAAACACACGAACAGAAGCAGAAAATTCTAAATATTTACAAACAGGAACTGATCCATACAAGGTGTTAGAAGGAGCACATGCGATTGCAGTACTTACAGAATGGGATGAATTTAAAAATTACGATTGGCAACGTGTTTATAATAATATGCAAAAGCCAGCTTTTGTGTTTGATGGCAGAAATTTACTTGACAAAGATTTAATGGAAGGTATCGGTTTTAACTATAATTCAATAGGATAATATGAAAAATATTTTAATTACTGGTGGAGCAGGATTTATTGGTTCTCATGCTGTAAGACAATTTGTTATCAAATATGACAATTACCATATATATAATTTAGATGTACTAACTTATGCGGGAAATTTAGAAAATTTAAAAGACATTGAGTCTTTCAAAAATTATACATTTTTAAAAGGAGATATTACCGATGAATCATATATTAATGAAATATTTAGGTTATATAAATTTGAAGGAGTCATCCATTTAGCTGCTGAATCTCATGTAGATCGCTCTATATTGAACCCATTAGCTTTTGCTAAAACCAATATATTAGGCACGATGGTTTTGTTAAATGCTTTTAAAGCATTATGGGAAAATAATTGGGAAGGTAAGCGTTTTTATCATGTCAGTACTGACGAAGTTTATGGAACTCTTGGGGAGACTGGTTTATTTGAAGAAACTACATCTTATGATCCTAATTCACCATATTCGGCTTCTAAAGCAAGTTCAGACCATTTTGTAAGAGCGTATGGAGAAACTTATGGTTTGCCTTATGTTATTTCAAACTGTTCAAACAATTATGGTGCAAATCAATTTCCTGAAAAATTAATACCCCTTTTTATCAATAATATTGTTAATAACAAATCATTACCTGTGTATGGAGACGGCAAATACACACGTGATTGGTTATTTGTAGAAGATCACGTTTCGGCAATTGATTTGATTTTTCACAAAGGAAAAAACTCTGAAACCTATAATGTTGGAGGATTTAATGAGTGGCAGAATATTAAATTGATAAAGTTACTATGTTTTCAGATGGATGAAAAGTTAGGCAGAGAAAAGGGAGAAAGTGAAAAACTAATAAGCTATGTAAAAGACAGGCCAGGGCACGATTTACGTTACGCTATAGATGCTTCTAAAATTCAAAAAGAATTGGACTGGAATCCTTCTGTTACTTTTGAAGAAGGATTATCGAAAACTATCGATTGGTATTTAGATAATGAAAAATGGATGCACTGTGTAGTGAGTGGAGATTACAAAAATTACTATCAAAAACAATACAATCAAAAATTATAAAAGAATGATGGAAGCCGATATATCTTTAATGAAAAAAGGTGTTTTTTTTTACTAAAAGGGGGCAATGAAATATTGAATCACTATGAAGAAAATAAAAGCTGCTGAATCAAATGAGTATAGTATTTATTAAAAAATGAAAGAAAACATATTATCAATTAAAAGTTTATTTGCTATTAAAATTAATACAATTAGCTTGCAACTAACAAAATTAAATAAAAACAAGCTAGTAGTTAATTTCTTAAAAGATTCATCTTGGACCATTTTCGGTAATTTTTTTGGCAAAGGATTAACGTTTTTTTCTGGCCTACTAATTGCTAGATTTCTTGGTAGCACATCATTTGGTTATTTTAGTTTTTTTAAAACTACTATTACAAGTTTAGGTTTTATTTCATTATTTGGATTAAATATACATGTCACTTCTTCAATTGCAAAAGAAAAAAGTAATCAAGTAATCAAACAAAATATTGGAATTGCTTTAGTTTTAATATTATTATTAAGTTCAATAAGTTCAATTGGCGCATTAATTTTCCTTCAAGATTCATTATTTTTTATCAATAAAGGTAATTATATTTTCCTGTTATTAATTTTTATTACCACATTTTCATTTTCAATAATCAATCTTATGAATGGAATTTATGCTGGGTTATCATGGTTTAAAAAATTAAGCCTCATAAATCTTTTTATGGGAGTTTTAAACATTGTTATTCTAATCCTCTTAACTAAGAAGTATTTATTAGATGGAGCAGTTATTGGGTATTGTTTGATATCAGTAACAATTGTTGGGATTTTTATGTTAGAATTAAAGAAATCAAATCTAATTCAAATTAAATTTTCAAAAGATTTATTGAAAAAAAATATTAAGGAATCTTATCCTATAGCAATGCAAGAAATTTGCTTTCCTATCTATTCATTTTGTATAAATTATATAATTTTATTTATTATTGGTAGTGAATTTTTAGGACTATATTCTACGATAATGTCAATTTATGTAATGATATTATTTATTCCAGGTATACTAAGAAATGTGATGTTAAAATATTTTTCAGCTTTAGAAAATGAAAAAAATGTACACTCTGATAAAAGAAAAATCTTTCAAATTTCTATAATTATTAACCTTATTTCAACAATTTTTCCTCTAATTTTAGTTAATATTTTTTCATCAAAAATTACTTTATTTCTTGGGGAATCATTTAATGAAATTGAAAGATTATACCTGCCAATGAGTTTAATGGCAATTGTTGCTGCTACTGCTAATCCATTTTATCAAATATATATATCAAATAATTTAAACTGGAATCTTTTTAAAATTAGAGCACTAAGAGATTTATTTGCACTTATATTAATATTATTTATGGCTTCAACATTTAATTACTCGGGAAAAACAATATTAATATTTATATTAATTATATCTGCAGTTATGAGTGTTTTTCAACTACTTTTCATGTATTATGATTCTAGAAGAAAAGGTTTAATATGAAAAAAATACTTTTTATAACCGAGCATCCCGCACCATATTGGGATAAGACCTTTAGAACATTAGAAAAACAGGTTGATATTACTGTTTTATACATTGATCATAAAGTTAAATCTAAACCTTGGAATGACTACGAGCCTTTCGATGGGAAATATTATGTAAATCCTGTTAAACTAATTAAGCTTTTAATTAATCATGATACTATTGTTATTGGTGGTTATTATCGAATTGAGCTTAGGATATCTATGTTTTTTTCCTTCTTGTTATTTAAAAAAACTCATCTTTTTTCTGATGTCTCTTCTGATCGTAAAAGAAATTTTATAATGATTTTGTTAAAGTCAATTTTATATAAATTTTTCGATAAAATTTTAGTTTCTGGAAAAAAGGGAATAGAGATTTTTAATTTAACTTATGGCGTTAAGAAAAGTAAATTGCTTTATTTTCCATATGCTTGGGAGTTTAAAAAAAACATTAGCAATGTAAATAATTTTTCTAGAAATAGATTAAATGTTTTAATATGCAATAGGTTTATCTTCAGAAAAGGACATCATGTATTGTTATCTGCATTAGAATCGTGTTCAGAAAAACTGCTTGATTCCTTTAATTTTACTTTTATTGGTGATGGAGAGCTTAAAGATCAAACTGTAGAGGGATTAAAGAGAATTCCTAATTTAATGTTTGATGTAAAAGGTTGGGTTGATTTTGAAGTATATAAAAAAATACTTAGTAAGAGTGATATAATGATACATGCTAGCTTGTTCGAACCATATGGAATACCAGTATTAGATGCGCTAAATCAAGGCTTAATAGTTATCATATCAGATGGAGTTATGTCAGGGTATGATTTTGTTGAAAATGAAGTTAATGGTTTTATTTACCCTGCTAAAAGCTCTAGTGAACTAAAAAATAGATTAAAATATATTGCAGAGAATAGAAGCAGTCTCAAAAAAATTTCAGATAATGCTAAATTAACTCTACCTGAATACAAGAGTCTAATTAAAACTGCTGTAGAACTAATATGAATTTAAAACAAACATACCATATTCTAAAGCTAATAATCTTTAAACGAAATGTACCTATCTATTACTATTATTTAAAGAAATATGAAACTTTCAATAAAAACAAAAAGCTTAAAATTAAACTCAAAAAATTAATTGTAGTTTATAAAACCGCATTTTCTAAAAGCCCTTATTTAAATAAAAAGTATCGATCAGCAGGACTTACAATTAATTCTATTAAAAATCTTTCGGATATAAATAAAATTCCATTTTTAACCAGAAAAGAGATAATAGAAAATAGAGAAGAAATCTTAACAGTTCAAAAAAATAAAAACATTACATTGGGGACAACTGGTGGAACGACAGGAACACCAATGACATATTACAGAGATAGTAAATTGCCATATGAGAGCTTTTACATGTTTTATCTAGATATATGGAATATAAATTATGCTTGTAATTCAGTGTATCTATGGCGTAAACCAAACACTACCTTACTACGAAAACTATTTAATAGATTATTTTGGTTTCCTACAATAAAAAAACGTTTTGATGCTTCATCTCTAAATAAAAATAACTGTGATCAAATATTAGAAAAAATAAATAAATATAAGCCTCCATTAATTCAAGGTTATTCTGGTTCTATATTTCAATTTTCAAAATATTTATCAGATTTTAATTTATCCCTTAATTACAAGCCAAAAGGTGTTTGGATAACAGCAGCCCCAACATCAAAACAAGATAAAGAATTTATATCAAAATCACTTGACAGTATTGTTTATGATGAATATGGGAGTGCTGAGATCCCATGGATAGCAATTGAAAGAAAAGCAAATAGTAATTTACTTTATGTAAATGAATTAGCTAGAAATGTAGAACTAATTAATCTCAATAAAGATAACTATGGAGAAGTAGTAATAACAGATCTATTTGATTTAAGTTTTCCAAAAATTCGCTATGTGAATGGTGATTTAGCTAAATTTCATTATTCTTCTACTGAAGAACAGAAAATTATTGAGCCAGTTAAAGGAAGGGTTTCTGATTTTCTCATTATACCAAAAGTTGGTAAGATAGATGGCAGCTATCTGACTACAATATTTAATAAATACCCAGAAGCAACAAAAGGGTTTCAATTTGTGCAGAATAACTTAGAAAAATTAGAATTAAGAGTTATAGTTAATGTAGAGAATTCAAAATCAAATACTCAAATTAAAAAAGTAAAGGAATTGTTAATTGAAAAATTTGAAGATAATATTAAAATAGATATTATTAAAGTTGATAAATTAATTATAGATAGAGGTAAGATGAAATATGTAATTAGAAATATTGATGGCAACTAAAAAAAATAAGTTTATTATCTTTTATTTATTAGTTACTATAATAATAACTTCTGCTTTCTCTGCATCTTTAAGTGTATATAAATCAAATCAAAATTACCTTGAAGTTATTCAGTATATTAGAAACAATGCTATTACAATAAAATTAACTACGTTATTTTTAAGTTTTATTTTTGTATTTCTATTAAATGTTTTTAGCAATAAAAATATTATTGTAGTTTCTAAATTAGCATTATTCTTTATCCCATTTAAATTATATTTAGTATTCAATCATTTATATCAAAATTCATCAATAATAGGTATTCAGGAATTTATTTTTTTTATTGTCATGATAATTACGGTTTCAACTTTAACTAACAAAATATCTAATTACAAATTTGATTTATTTTTGAATATCACAATAATAATTCTGTTAATTAATTTTCTGCAGATGTTATTTAATTTTGATGATATGTTTATTGGTGGTCGTTTTGTTTCAATAACTGGAAATGCTAATCATGCTGGGTTAATTTTTTCAACCTTATCAATCTATACTTGGGCATTATTTTATAAATCAAGAAATACTAAACATTTATTAATATTTATTTCTTCATTTATACTTCTAAATTTTACTGGATCAAGAACCGGATTTTTACATTTATTTATATTTTTAATTTTATATATGTATCCCATAATATCTAGAAAAAAACCTACCCTCAAATTTTCTTTGATAGCAATTTTATTTTTGATTTTAACTTTCTTTAGTGGTTATGAATTAAATTCTGAATACAATAGTATTTTTAATCGATTAGATCATGATTCTAATAGATTTGAAATTTGGAGACATAGCATGAATATATTTATAGAGAATCCTTTCTTTGGACAAACATTAAAATCAGATTCAAATAATTATATAGAAAGCAGCTATATTGCATGTTTATCTAATTATGGTATTATTGGCTTACTTTTCCTTTCATTACCCGTATTATATATACTAAAAACCTATTTTAAAATATCAAATAAATCAAGTTTAAGGAGCAGGAGGAAATTATTAATTTATTCTTTTCTTACAGCATTATTAGTCGCAGCTGGATTTGAAGCATTCTTGCTTGCTAATATTTCCTTTATTTATATTTGTATTTTTATACTTTCATCAATGATAGAGCAAGAAAATATTACTGTAAAACTCAAATAATCTTTTAAATAAATATTAATTATTTCAATGGAAATTAATCATATCATTAATTCGCTTGACAAATCCACAGGTGGTCCAGCAAGGAGTGTTACTCATGTTATTCAGGCTATGCTTGATCAGAATCCTAAGCTAAAGGTTGACTTAAATACAAATGAAAGTAAAACCCCAATAATAATAAAATTCAAATCTATACAAGGTGTTATAAACTTCCATAAATTTGGATTCATAAGGTTTTCAAAAATTTTAAAGAAAAAGCTAGGAAACTGTTCTATAGATATTTTTCACGGCCATGCCTTATGGCAATATCCAGTTCATCAAATGGCTAAAATAGCAAGAAAAAGAAACATTCCTTATATTATAAGCCCAAGAGGGATGTTAGAGCCTTGGTGTTTAACACAAGGAGAGTTAAAAAAGCAACTAGCGTTAAAATTATTCCAGAGAAAAGATTTAGAAAATGCAGCTTGTATTCACGCAACTGCTCAAATGGAAGTAGAGACTATTAGGCAATTGGGATTTACAAATCCAATAGCTATGATACCAAATGGTGTTAATTTAGATGAATTTCCGTCTAAAATACCTGATAAAACAAAAACTACTAAAAAAATATTATTTCTATCAAGAATACATGTAAAAAAAGGAATTGAAAATTTAATTGATGCCTGGAAATTTATTGATCCAAAAATTAAAGAAAATTGGCAAATTGAAATTGTTGGGAATGGAGAGGAAGCTTACATTAAAAAGTTGAAAGAAAAAATAATTTTTGAAAAAATTAACAATCAAATAATAATTAAAAAACCGGTTTTTGGAAAAGCGAAGATTAACTTATTTAGAGAGGCTAATTTATTTGTATTACCTACTTTTTCAGAAAATTTTGGAATTGTAATTGCAGAAGCTCTAGCGAGTTATACGCCTGTAATTACAACAACAGGAACGCCTTGGGAAGAATTAGAGACAAAAAATTGTGGTTGGTGGATTGATATTGGTATCTCTCCTTTACAAATTGCTTTAGAAGAAGCTATGCAAACCAGTGAAAAGGAGTTGATTAAAATGGGCAAAAATGGAAGAGTATTAATTGAAGAAAAATTTTCTATGAAATCTGTAGCTAGTCAGATGCTTGAGTTGTATAGCTGGCTTATCACTAAAGAAAAGATGCCAAGTTTTGTAAATTTAATAAAATAACTGTTTATATGAAAATTGCTATTATAGGTTCAGGAGTCTATGGCTGTTATCTTTATAATTTACTTAAAAATAAAAAGTCTTTAGAAACAAAGATGTTCGACGCCGGAGGTATTTCTGCTAAGAATGAGGAGGAGATAGACTTAACAGCATTATCTAAAAACTATTTAGGCTCTAAGTTGGGAAGATATTTTGGACATGGTGGGTCCTCAGTAAAATGGGGTGGGCAAATCTTATTCTTTGATGAGTTTGATAAAACTGAAGATAAATTATGGAATCGTTTTGTTGATTTAAATTTAAAGCACAAAGATTTAATATGTAAAAGGTTAAATATTTTAACACCAATTGAAACTAAACTAGATGGTGAATTAAATGTGAAAGAAGGTATTTGGTTATCCCCCAATAAAAGAGATTTAAGAAAACATTTTGCTATTGAGCATGATAAAATAACGTCAAATAAAACACTTATTTCTATTAACAGAAATAATGAAAAGTATTTTCTTAATTTTAGAGATAGTACAACTGAATTATTTGATAGAATATATATTACCTCAGGAGCTATAGAAGGGTTTAGAATTTTAAATGATTCTAAAGAAACATTAAAACTAAGTTTATTTCCTGATAAATTACAACTTTCTGATCATTTAAGTGTTAGATCACATCAATGTTATAATTCTAAACTAGAATTAAATGGCGTAAATTTTAATCCAAAATTCAATGACTTTAATTTAATAACTAAGAGAATTGTTTTAAATGATAAAAACGTAAAAGGGTATATCCATTTTATATTTAATGAAAATAACATATTTTTCTCATTAATTAAAAAATATGTCTATGGTATTGATAATAATGTTAAGTTAACTTTTTTAAACTTAACAAATGCGCTTACATATCCTTTTAAAATGGGGGTGTCTTTTTTGAAAGGAAATTTATTCGTTGAGAAAAAGGAATGGGGTATCCAAATTGATTTAGATAAGGCCGAAACAAAGTTGGGAACAATTATCTTTGAAAAGATGAATAATTTAGATCCGTCTACTCCAATTATTAATTGGGAAATTTCTAAAGTAGATGTAGAAAAATTTAAGAAAATTCAATCTTCAGTTTCTGAAATTTTAGTTGAAAATAATATTTCTTTCAAGAAAATTGATATCAAAGATTTTCAAAATATTGCTGATGTTTATCATCCAACTAGAGTTTTATCAATTCAAGATAATGGACTAATAGATATAGATTGCAAAATTAAAGAGCATAACATCTTTATTTTTAATACAGGAATATTAAAACATGCTAGCACAATTAACCCAACTGCAAGTGTACTTGCTTTAATTGAAGAACATTATGAAAGAAACTATGTATAATTTTGGTTTTGGTACTGCAAAATTACACCATATAAAACAAAAATCTAAAAGATTCAAAGTACTTGATGCCGCTTACGAGGGTGGTTTTAAACATTTTGACACATCGCCATATTATGGAAATGGTATAGGTCAGAATACATTGTATGAATGGATTCAAATGAATAATTTAACTAAAGATATTACAATTGCTTCTAAATTTGGGTTGTATCCTTTATTTTACACCATTACAAATAGTTATGCTAAAGCTATGTTTATTAAGATTTTAGAGAAATTAATTAAAAAGAATAACGAAATAAATTTTTCTTTTGAAGCTTGTGATAAGTTTATATCTCATTATTATGAAAAATGGGGTTTGCAACCAAATATATTATTTCTTCATGAACCTATCTTATTTTTTTCAGAAGAAATGGATTTTAAAGATTCGATTTTTAATTTAATTAATCTTAAATACCCAGAAATGAAATTAGGTATAGCAGGAGATAATTTATCTCAAATTTTAAAAAAAAATTATGAAAAAAATGAATTTTTGATTCAAACTAAATTTAAGTCTTTTAAAAATGCAGATTATTATTATAACTGTCTAGATGAAAATGTACCTTTAAAAAATTTTATTTATCATAATAATGATAATATAGATAAGTATTGTATGTTATATTCTTCAACAGATGTTAAAAGAATCAAAGATTTCTCAAATAAATTATTGTTATGATTATTACTTTTAAAAATAAATTATCACGTCAAATTTGGAATATTGTTTATATTGTTTTTTTTAGAACTGCACCGTCTAAGTTATTCAACCCATGGCGTTTATTTATTCTTAGGCTATTTGGAGCAAAGTTACACCGTAGTTCTGGCGTATACGCTTCATGTAAAATTTGGGCCCCTTGGAATCTGGAATTAGGAGAAAATTCATGGTTAGGGCCTCATGTAAATTGTTACAATGTAGATAAAGTAATTATAGGAAAGAATGTTACTATTTCTCAAAAGGCATACCTTTGTACTGCATCTCATAATGTTTATTCAAAAGAGAAAGAATTAATAATTGCTCCTATAATTATTAAAAATGAATCATGGGTTTTTGCAGCTGCTTTTATAGGGATGGGAGTAACTATAAATACAGGCGCTATTGTTGGTGCAACTGCATCTGTTTACAAAGATGTAGAACCTTGGACAATCGTTGGTGGAAATCCTGCTAAATATATAAAAAAAAGAGAAATAAATGACTAAGACTATACCAATAACAGTAATTATATCGGTTAAGAATGAGGAAATAAACTTGCCAATTTGTTTAGATAAGTTAAAAGGTTTTTCAGAAATAATTGTAATAGATTCTATGAGTACTGATAAAACTTCTGAAATTGTCACTAAATACGGACATAAATTAGTGCAATTTAAATGGAATGGTAAATTCCCTAAAAAAAGAAACTGGACATTAAGAAATGTTGATATGAAAAATAATTGGATTCTTTTTTTAGATGCAGATGAATTTTTAACGCAAAATTTTATTACTGAAATTTCAAAAAAAATTGAGCAAACAACACACAATTCATTCTGGTTAAATTATAACAACTATTTTATGGGAAAAGAGTTGAAGTATGGTGATAAAATGAGAAAAAAAGCTTTATTCAAAAAAGGTTTTGGAGAATATGAGAAAATTGAAGAAGACAACTGGTCTCATTTGGATATGGAAATTCATGAACATCCAATTATTAGTGGAAGTGAAGGTGAAATAAAGAGTGCCATTATTCATAATGATTACAAAGGATTAGAACATTATATATCAAAACATAATGCGTACTCTTCATGGGAAGCAAATAGGTATA
>MDTF01019058.1_pt1 | contig 11226 bp, 1 predicted proteins | sample 811191 | NCBI WGS metagenome assembly MDTF01 (sample SAMN05326649, study PRJNA326480) | marine metagenome | isolation source: seawater | place: Southern Ocean | collected 2011
GATTCAGTGTGATGCGGCGCGGGCGGGCTGCGGCTCGGTGCTTCAGCAAGTGTACAATGGGGCTCTCCGGCCGGTGGCTTTCTTCAGTAAGCAGTATAGGGAGCCGGCGTGGCAGTATCGGGGTCCGGACGCGCCGCTGGAAGGGCCCGGTTCCAACAAGCCCGCGATGGTGCTTGAGCTCCGCGGCCTGGTGGAGACGTGTATGCACTTTAAGAAATATCTGGACGGCAACTCATGCGGAGTGAGACTCTTATCTGACCACTCTAGTCTCACCAGTCTGAAAGACATGGCGGCTAAGGGCATGTTCACCGGCCAGATACAACGCTGGGTTCAATTCCTGGCCGGCTTGGAGGCGAAGATCCAGTGGAAGGCCGGGGCAACGATGCACGTCAGCGATTATCTCTCGCGGTACTCTCATCACGAGACAGGCATGAAGCCTACGAGTGAACTGTTGGCCGAGATGACAACTGACGCGGCGGACGTCTCCGTTTTCGATGATGAGGTTCTAGACCGGTGCACCTACGGAGGCGCTGACAAACTTCTTGGCGGCGTGGGAATCGAGCATGTGCTGCCGAGGCAGTGCCCGGAAGCAGAGCGTGTTTTCAAGGGGCGTCACATTGGAACATTCTTACGCCTGACTAGGGCGAGTTACAACACTGGTCTCTGCGATGTGGAAGGGCCGGTGGTTGAGTGTCATCGATTGGACCGCGGCGTCGATGACGAGGCGGTTCTGGGGCTGGGCGCGTGGGGCGAGGACTTGTTCGAGTACGACGAGAACGACAACGTCCGGGGGCGGCCCAACCGCACGATCGGTGTCCGTGTCTCAAAGGGTTTCACGGATTTATGGGAACCAGAAGGTCTCAGCCATCTTCGCGACAACATGCGGTACGAACCGTCGAGCACCGAGGGCAAGGTCCAACGGGTACTGTCGGAGGGTTTGTCCGATCTGGAGGCGGAGAAGCTTGGGGTGTTGCACGCGAAGGAGCCGTACAACCTGAACAAGCGTGGCGAACTGGAGGTGTATGACCCGCAGTACGGCTATGCGGTGGTTATCCCCGAAGGGCGGGCCGACATCTTCAGGGCGGTGGCGCAATGGCACCACAACTACGACCATCCAAGTGCGGACCAGCAGCTTGGCGTGCTACGCCGACGCTTTTATTGGCGGTCTCCGGCGGATATGCGGCGGGTCGTAAATGAGGTATGTGGACAATGCCCTGACTGCACGGCTCGGAAACGATCCACGCAGCAGCCCTACCACGTCCCGTCGCCGCTCGAGTGTGGCGGCCGGCCGTTTAGTGTTATCAGTGTCGACCCAAAGCCGATGGACGTCACGGACATCGACACCGGATATGACAGCCTTCTGGTGGTGACGTGTAGGTTCAGCGGGTACACGGTGGCCATACCTCACTACGTCACGGACGACGCAGGTGAGCTCGGCCGACTTCTGGGGCGTCACGTCTTCGAGGTGTTCGGAGTGCCTACGGTCATATTGTCGGATCACGAGCGGAATTTTGAGTCCGCTTCGTTCAGCTCCGCCATGGAGGCAATGGGTTGTCGACTGGAGTTGGGCACGCCGTACCACTATAGGACATCAGGTGGTGTGGAGATACGAGTTAAGGCGTTGCAAGACGCGCTGAATCAACGGTGCCACAGGACGAAGGGACAGCACTGGGTCGCGGAGCTCAGCAAGGCGCTGTACTCCGTCAACAAGGTCGAGAACCCACGGACCAAGCTGTCTCCGTTTTCGATTCTGTACGGATACAGGCCTACTTCACCGCTCGATTTCCTCCGGCACGACTCAGACTTTGATCGCCAGGATTGGGATTTTGACGAGGCGCTGCATGCTTACCTGGTTCAGCGAGACAGCGACCGGGGCGCTCAGCGCGACGTGCAACGTGCGCGGCGGGAGAAGGCCGAGGGTACGGCGGCCAGCGGAAACCGCTCCCGGCCTGAATTTGGGGTCGGTGGCTGGGTTATGTTGCACAAAAAGGCGTTTGGGCCCGGTGGGGCCGAGAGCAAGCTTGTCAGCCGCGAGGCGCTGGGACCGTTCAGGGTCACCAAGTTGTTGCCGCATGGACGCATCCAAGTGGAATTGGATAAGACCCGGTACACCAAGGGCAAGATCAATGTTTTCAATCTCGGTCAGGTGCGGAAATTCTTCCAGCGCCGGCCGTGGGGTCACGACCAGATAGCACTGGCTGAGCACATCGCTACCCCGTGGTCCGGCGACGCCGAGTTCGAAGTTGATGAGGTGGTTGGTCGAAAATTCACCTATGGGAAGTACAAGTACTCCGTTAGTTTTAAGGGTCGCAGCGGTGACCACAGCAAGTATTTGCCGCGGGACAGCGACCGCCTGACTGGGTGCCAGAAAATGCTCGACGCCTACGACGCGCAGTTCCCGTTGGGGTCGCTGCGCTCTGACGAGGCATCAGATAAACGGGTCTACGACGAGGCGAGGAAGGCGGTCAGGAAGAGCGGGAGGCTGACTAATCGGAGGGTTAACCTCCGCGCCGAGCTGGATGCGGTGTTGAGGCGGTCGGGCGGCCAAGAGGATGCCGCCGAGGTCGCGAACAGCGGGACCAGTACTCGCGACTTCCACGAGTTCACGCGGGCGAACAAGCTGCAACGGCGCAAGTTGGCGGTGGCTCGGCGTGTTCAAGCTCTGACGACGGGGCGGTCTCGGTGCGACGAAGCGTCGACCGTGACGATCGAAGAAGTATTCGATGACTAGAAAGGCAAGTTGGTCAGAGGACTGACTGTCTTCGGAGGGGGGAGGGGGCAATTTAGTCGTATGGCTACTAGTCCCCAAACCCACCTTAAATGTGACCTCGAGGGTAAACTACACCCCGAGGGTAAACTGTATTCATGTGCTATTAGCATGTGTGTGTGTGAGCTCGGCACTGGTCGTTAAGCCAGTTGTCATTGAGCTGTTGGGTTTTGGTACCACCCAAAACCATAATGAACAAGATGTCAGTTGTGCAGCGGTCGATTTAGGAGCTGCACTCGGCTTCTAAATTGGTAGTGATCAGGACGTAGGTGAGATACCCATCCGTGAGAAATGGTGGACCTTTCGGCTATCTCAGAGATGGTTGAGCCATCAGTCAAAAGCGCGCTTGACGGATACAAGCGCAAGTTAAGAGAGAAGGACGACGAGATCGAGTCCATCCAATACTATTTGACTAGAGCAGCTCCGCTTGGCAGCGAAAGCGAAATGGTTCTGGACTACAAGTCCCAGCTGCAAAAGGCTGTCGAAGACAGGGGAAATTGCGTCATGGCAACGAGGCTTTTGCAGGATAGGTTGATGGATTTGGCAGTTTCCGCGGCGGAGGCTGAACGGGCCGCCGCGGCTGGAGCGGCGCTGCTGTCGCCCGGCAAGGGCTTCGTAGAGGCAGGAGGGAAAGGACATGCGGTTAACCCCCTCCTGGACAAAGTCGGACCCTCGGTGGTTCGAGAAGGTGCCTCGCCTGGAATGGCGGGGATGGACGAAGCGTCGGAGGCGACGCGTGATGAAACAGGGACAGAAGGGGAAAGGCGTGCGGCCAACCCCCCCCTGAAGAAGGTCGGGCCCTCAGAGGTTCGCAAAGGTGCCCCGCCTGAAATGGCCGGAAGTAGTGTCGCGCTTGAAAGGGCGCGCGTAGGTGCCTCGTCTGAAATGGCGGGAAGCGGTGTTGCGCCTGGTGTGGCGTACGAAGGAGCCCCGCCTGAAATGGCCGGAAGCGGTGCCGGCGCGCCTGTTGAGGCGCGTGACGAGCCGGAGTGTGAAGGTCAAGACCATGCGGCTGACCTTGCTCTCGAAGAAAGCGAGCCTGTACTGGCTCGCGGTTATGAGGAAGCCCGCACCTCGGTTGCGGGCAGTGCCGGAGGGCCCTTTGGGCCGGACGGCAAGGATGTTGTAGTCGACGAGTCCGCGGGCAACTGCTGCCCGCATGCCAAGGTCGGCGATTGGGCCTGCCACTGTGGCGAGTGCCCTACCTGGGAGCCATTGCGTACGGAGAGCGGCAACTTCGCGCCAACTCACCCTGCGTCGCCTCACGGCGGGTATGTCATCATCCAGGAGTCTGCTCTTTCTGGTTTCGCCAGGCACACTGATGTTGACTTGCCTGACGTTGCTTTCGACAAGTCGAAGCGTTTTAAGCGCCGCGAGCGGCTTGTTGTACGGGCCATCAAGGGGCAGTGGGATGGGGCGCGGGCTCATCGTGAGCTGTTGGAAGAGCTTGGGCACCCCCATCACGTTAACGAGCAGTACCCTTTGGAGGCCAGGAGCGCCCCGGTTGCGGGCAGTGCCGGAGGGCCTTTCGGGCCGGACGGCGAGGTTGACGGTTATGAGGAAGCCCGCACCTCGGTTGCGGGCAGTGCCGGAGGGCCCTGTGGGCCGGACGGCGGCGTTGTTTACGACGGGAGCCCTGAGGGAAATCCTCTCGGCGGTTTGGATCCCGTTGCCGTTTCTGGGGACGGCGTTGACGTTCTTTCGGATGCGAGTGACTCGCATGGCGTCGGCCGGGCCATTGTGGGGTCTGTTCGGGCAGTTGATGCTCACCCCCCTAACTCCCTCCTGACTCCGAGTGCTGGCGAGGCGGTCCCAGCGCTTGCCGGTCAGCTGCGGGAGCTCGCCGACGAGTCGGGCCCAGATGACGAATGCCTGATGGTAGAAGGATGTGGCATGGTGTGCACAACCGACCTGGGCTGCCAAGCAAGGGAGCGTTTCCAGCGGGCCCAAGTCCCAAGGTATGAAGATGTGTCGATGAGTCTAGTGCGGGGCGACGACGAGCGGCTCCCGATCTGGAGTCCCGATGACGACGCCGTGGCGCTACTGCAACAAGACACCGAGCTTCTCGCTGAGGGCATGGCTGGATTGCAAGTGCTGTCCTCCGAGGACGGCAGTGTCTCCCGCACCCCTCAAGGTCGGGGTCAGCAAGCCGCCCGCGCCCCTCGGCCGCCGGTCAGCGAAGAGACTCAGGCGCGGGCTGGTGAGTTCTTCCAGAGGTTGTCTCCGAAATCGAGGGCGGCTATGACGCAGGCTATTTCGGAGCCAGGGCGACGGGTACTCATGCGGCGCCTGTCCGAACGGCGTGCGGCTGCCGGCGCAGGTTCGGACGCGCGGGCGAGTAAGAAGGCGGAGCTTGGGGCTAAACGCCTCCTGACGATGCGGCGATTAGCGGCCTCCGAGCAGGCCGACCGTCGGGCCCAGAAGGACGCCGCCGCAACGAATGCGGCCAAGGGGCACCGTAGGCTGGAGCTGTCTGCCCAACAGGCCCGAGACGACAATAAGATGAAGGCTGGTTATCGCGACGGTGGCTTACCCCGCAGCGAGCCAGTGCGGCGTAGCGGAGGTGTCGAGGGTCTTGCCGACGCTGACTGTGAGCAGTGTGGTGAGCGTTTTGTGGCCAGCCCGTGCACCAAACACTCAGACGGTCGTGTGAAGCGTTTCTGCGAGCTCTGTGGTACAACGCAAGGGGCAGGCAGTGCCTCGGGCGGGCATGGCAGCATGTTCTGCCGCTTCTCGGGTGGACATGGCCGTCTGGTCATCGGTTGGTCAGTTGACAACGTGGGCGAGTGGCTGGGAAGCCTGGGACTGCAGGAAGGATTGCTTGCTGCCGCCGAGCTTGACGGCGAGGATTTGGTTCGCGACGACGTGGTGTCTGGCTTGGTGTCTGGAACCGACATTGACTACCTGCTGGCTCGGGTAAAAAGGACTGCACGCCGTTTCCCTGACGTTGACAAACGTCTCGTCCTGTCTACGCTGATTCAGGCCCGCGATGCTGTTCTGCTTTCCGGTTTCACTCCGACGGGCTCGGGGACTGCTGGCGTCCGGTCTGCAGAGGCAAAGTCTCCGGTCGAACTGGGCCCCGCACAAGCATCTCGCGCCGTCAGCTCTCCTGAAGTGGTGCATGCGGTTCCGGCTGCACAAGAGTTCTCCGACGATGCCTCCCAAGTTTGCTCCGTGGTTACTTCTGAGTTGAAGACTGTCGAGGCGTCAGGCGTGGGGGCTGAGGAGGTTTTGGTCGAGACCGCTGACGCAGCTGCGCGTGCGTCCGCTGCCGCTGCCGCAGCGGTACGGGACGAGGCGGTTCGTCGGGAAGAGGTTGCCTACAAGGTTGCGGAGGCCGAACGCCTCCGTCAGGCTGAGGAGTATCGTGAGTCGGTTCGGGCGTCTCTCCGGGAGGCCGTGGCCCAGGGAGAAGCGACTCTGGGGGAGATGGAGTCGGAGGAGGCCGACCTCCAAAGGTCGTTGCGGTCGTGCATCTCGGAAAAGGAGGAACTCCTGACGCGAACCGCAACCGCCACTGCTGGCCTCCTTGCCCTCGTCACACAACCGGAGCGAATGTCGGCGGTGTGCGCGGATCTTCTGGTTTTCAGCGAGCGCACGGCTCAGTTGGAAGACATGCTGCTGACCCATCAGGGGGCCTTGTCTGATCTGGGAGGCCGTAAGGCGAACCAGGCCGCGGACATAAGGGACCTGCGGACCCGGCTATCTCAAGTTGGAGCTGGGTCCCCGGCGCGCGTGATTCCTTCGGCGCCCCTACCGTTGCCCCAGGGTGCGGACGGGTCTCAGCAAGGGTGTCACCTGCCCCAGCAGATGATCGATGCGGCGTTGGAAGCGTTGGTTCCGTTGGCCAGTGAGTCGCCACAGCCGGGTGCGGTCACCCGCATCCTTATCGTGGTTTACGATGACGCCGGTCAGGAGCCGAAGGAGCTCCTTATGGCTTTCGACACTGTGACGGACGAGTATGGGCTGCTTCCTTTGGAGGCACCAGCCCAATTCGTACAAGGTCAGGTCGATGACGATGGTTTGGCGTGCGCGGATCACATTGAGCGTGTGTCGCGGCGTCAGTACCTTGCACTACTAAGCGAGACGGCGGTCACGGAGATCGCTGATCTCTTAACCTCCATGGGCCTGGTAAAACTGAGTGAGTGCAAGGTGCCGTTCTTGGGGCACTGGAGTGCCCGTCATCGAGGAACTGACGACGAGGACGGGGTACAAATGGACCCCGTCTTCCTCATTGAGGCGAGGCACGCCAAGGAAAACGTGGAGGCTCGGCGTGCGAGTTTTGCGGCGTTGAACGAGCAGGCTGTCGACGGTCGACGGTCGATCGAGCACGAGGTTTCCACGAGGACAATTCTCCTTTCCGACTGCGGGTCTCTGGGGTCGATGAAAGTGAACACCGACCTGACGCAGCTGGAGTCCGTGGCCCTCGTGTTCCGGACAGGCGGCCGGCCGTGTGGATTGGGTGCGATCCTGGGGGGGGCTATCACTGCTGACGAGGAGCGTCACCTGGATGTCTGGAATACCACACAAGCCGAGGATCACCCGGACTCTTCAACGACGCTTCGCCTGGGGGAGCAGTTTCACGCGGTCGCGAAACTCTACGGGATTCTGGATATCGATCAGAATCTACATCTGACCGACAAGTGGGACGCCGCGTTCCCGACGGCCAGCCCGGCCTGCTACAAATACTCGGACTTTGTGGCCGTTGTGGTGTCGGCTATCGCTCGTTTGGCGGTCCTCATGAGGTACCAGTACCAGTCGTCGGAACCCTCCGCCTTGACGATGGAGTGTGCCAGACCCCGTGTATCAGGGACGGTTCGGGATTACTCCAAGGGATTGGCTGATGGTGGCCATTTGGATTACAAGGGAGGTACCGACATGTTCGGATCCGTGCTGAGCGAGATGCAGAGAATACTCGAGTCGGTCGACGTCGAGGACAGCTCTCACGAGGCACGGGCGTTGGCTGTTGAGCGCCGCTTCCGTGTGTCTCGCGATTTGGTGGGACAGCGTTCGATGGAGTGTGCAGAGGCCGTCCGCCAGCTGAGGCTGCTCCGCTGGTTCGACGGCAACGACGGACTGGGTGGTGAGTTGAAGCGGGTCGGCCACCTTGTGGCAAAGCAGTGCTACCACAACTACGCATTGGCGCTAGTGGCGACTGAGGTCCAGGACCGTGCGGCAGCTGCTGTTGGATTGCTGCAGTACGGCCGGGACTCTGTCCTCGTGGACAGTTTGACGGTTGGGCGTTCTCCCACGGCGTGCGCGTGGCGTCGGCTATTGGGTGTGGAGAGGGCATCGGTGGCCCAAGGCCAGGCATTTGCGGACCTCACGGACCGGTACCGTTCTGTCCCGAAGTTGTCCCCGCATACTGTCGGCGCGAAGTATTGGAAGCGTCTTGCCTCCTGTTACGGGTACCGAGTAGTGGCAATTCCGGAGGGCTACTTGTGGCAGAAGCCTGAGGCCTGGGCGACGACAACCGAATACGTTTTGAGTTACTACAGCACCGCGCTCCACGGTAGGTCGATGGCGGAGTACTCCGTGCCCGACTGGAGCCATGCCGGTCGTGATGGTGATCTTTCGGTCGACGCGTCCAGTGTGGGTGGGCGTGGCCGGACGAATCGGGTTCTGGTCGATACCTCTGTGGGCGACGGCGGGGCTACTTCGGAGCCGGTTTGCACCATGCCGGTAGTTCTCACCTTGGCGAAGGGCCACAACAAGCCGTCTTTCCAACTGGTGGTCATGCCATGCGGCGATGAATTCTTGCGAGTACACACCGTTTCCATGGATAGCCTCTTGGACTGTTCTTGGTCGGATTGGGACGCGATTGTGCGTACTCGACACTGCGGTGCAGTCAACCGGTCGAACGGTGTGCGTTTGCTGGAGGTCGTTACTGGAAACAAGGTCCGGGACGCAGGTCTGCGGTCGATTTGGGACTCTATGCGGACCAAGGCCGAGCAGTCGGTGGTGAAGTTGCGGGGCAGTTCGGTTTTCGTGGTCTCGTCGCATCCTTCCCCGTTCTTGGCCTCGCCGCTGCAGGGCCCATTCGGGCGCGGCGGGGACGGTGCTGTGCTGTTGCGTTCCTGTGATCCCGTGGATATGTGGTCTCTCGGCGATCCGGATCTGGTTGGCTGCGATGGTGTGCGCACGGCGCTCCGGGATCTTAAAGCTAAGCGTGATTTTTCCGCTGCGCTGCTTTCGACTTTCCCGCTACGCGGCCACGACAGCGAGTATGACGGTCTGCGGGTGGACTCCCGGCCAAGTGTGGTCTTGCAACTGGGTGTCGCACCAGTCCCGGCTACTTCTATGTCTTCTGTCTTGCTGCCAGGTCAGAGCGTTGACTGTGGTGATTCACTGGCTGGGTCTTCCCGTTGGGGTGCCTCCTTTGTTCGGACCGTGGCTCGAAGTGTTACCACTGTTCCCGCCCACATCGGTGACGTGCCACAGTTGGCTGGGCTCGGTCAGTATAGCCATTTCGGGGAGGACCTGAATCATGCAGACCACAGATTGCTGGTGGCACGGATCCTGTTCCACGCCGTGACAGTGCTGTCGCTCGGCGACGACGATCAGCGGCAACCGCCGGCTATCCTACGCAACGCCGGGCTCCTACGCAGCGCCGTCGTCCGCAATGAGTCCGTTTTCTGGTCCGAGTGTGGGCTTGTGAACTCGTTCGTTGGGTGCTCGCTCGTGGATAGTTTGATGAAGTGCTTTACGTTGCGGCGAGTCATGGCGTCCGGGGCTCTGGACCTCGCTTCTGCAGCATGGAAGAAGGCGCGGTTCTATGCTAGGGACAAGCTTGGGGTGCCTTTCTCTTCTATGGGCGCTGGCATGGATTCCGAGGTGGCTGCTGCGGCCTTGCGAGCGCTGCACGGCGGCGCGGCAACCGCGGGCGAGCACGCTGCGGGTCGCGCGGCGGTGCATGCGGTGGATGTCGAGGAAGGCATGCGTGCGCCCTCGTATTGGAAACGAGCGGTTACGGGGCCGTTGGGTTTTCAAGCTTCGTTCGACACGCCTGTTGCGCCTGATTTGGCGGGTGCGGCTCACGCGCTCCGTCGCAGCGCCGGTACGGCGCTGGACTTGCTGTCTTATCTGTTCGCCCTGGCCGATTTCGCATGGGTTTACTGTCTTGAAGGCTGCCATCGCGATGGCGGCAGCGACGTTTACGGCCTCATGTGCAGTTTCGTGCTTCCGGCGTTTCTGCCGTCCCGCGATTTCGTGGGGTTTTGCGGGAGCCTGGGTTTGTCGGCGGATTCGGTCTCTTTCCCCCTCACTGGCGAGCATCCTGACAACATCGGCCTGCGTACCCCGCTGTTTTTGCCGTCGCCGTTACTCTCGGGCGTTCCTCTGATGGTTTCTGAGGCGGATGAGGACATCGGCGAGTCTTTTTGCGGCGGGGGGGGGCACGTGCCTGAGTGGATACCAGGGCAGTTGCCGGTTGCTCCATTGGTTGGACCTGTCGACCCGTCACTTAGCGGGGTCGTCTCGGGTCTGTCTCGTACAGTGCCGCCGTCGGGTGACACGCGGACAGTGCCACCGCCGGGCAACCCAGTGAAATCTCCTCCGAAATTGTCTGAGACTGAGAAACGTACGTTGGCGGCTGGCGGGGGCCTTGTGAGGGAACATGTGGACACGATACGAATAGTCTGCCTTCGGGCTGGCGTGTCGGGGTCTGTGATTGAGGCTGCGGACGGCCCGAACCTGTCGGTCCAAGCTGTAAAGGAGCGGCTGGTGGAGGGCTGGGTCTCGTTTCGGGGTCGTACGTACGGCGGAGGGCGTGGGATCGGCCCGGGCGTGGGCTGGACCTGCTCCAATGTAAAATGCGCTAGGTGCGAGTGTTTCGGTGTGGACTCCCCCGAGATGTCGGTCGCGAGGCTTGACGCGCGGTCCATTTCGTACCCAAGGCTACCCGCAGGGGTCAGGGCTTACGAACGAGGAGATTTTTGGTCGTTCTGCAGCTTGCAGTGTATGTCGAAGGAACGGCACCGAAGGGGCCGTATCGCCTGGGATCGGCGTTTGAACCCCGATGATGAACCGGACGATCCAGGGACGCACCCGGATGGCGACGACGGTGATTTCGACGCGAGGACTCTCTCTGACGGCGGCCCGGCACACCGTTTGTGGGACCCGTTAATGCAGCAACAGCTGGGCCGTCCGGAAGTTGCTGATATGGCTCGGTTGGGCCGCCTGGAAGGAGGCACTGCCGGCGGTGCCGTCGAGGAGGATGCGGTGGAGCGAGGGGCGGCCGGTGATGGGGCCGAACGTGACACGGAGGTGGAAGAGGGCGCAGGGGTTGGCGCAGTCCCCCCGCGGCGGCCGGTGGCGTCGGCCCCGGACCATACGCCAGCTGACGAGGGCGAGAAGGCAGTTAAATCTGGCTCCGTGTCTGATAGCCTTGCTGGGCTGGCGGCGGTCGAGGAGGTCTGCTACATATGCGACACTTCGGGTGCCGCTCTCGACACGGCTGA
>MDTF01008687.1_pt1 | contig 11224 bp, 3 predicted proteins | sample 811191 | NCBI WGS metagenome assembly MDTF01 (sample SAMN05326649, study PRJNA326480) | marine metagenome | isolation source: seawater | place: Southern Ocean | collected 2011
ATCTACGATCAAATATAAATCAGAGGTTTCGAAAATATATTGCTCACTCGCAGTTAGGGATAAGTGCTGTTGTCGCTTAAATGTGGGGTTAAGTTTGGGTCTTAAGACTAAAAAAACGCCGAAAGCGCTGCGGTATAGCTGGTCATGGCATTAATCGTTATCTCATGAACCTTGATGACTACAGGAGGGCAGGCTAAAAATGTGCAAACGTATGCTTTATCCGTTACGGTACACAGTATGTATACGAGAGACGTCTCACCATATTCAAGACTCAACGACACCCTGAATGATATTATCTTTGATGGGAGATTTTGTGATGTTCCTGTATACATAGATGTAGAAGGGGATTTAAAGCTAGAAATTTGTGAGAAACTTGGTCTGGAGGAAGCGGAGTTAAGTGAATATGTCGGTGAGGTGGTAGCGGATACTTTACTTTGGGATGGTTCGGTAGACATCTATGATTGGCATTGCAGTAGCATGCTGTCATGGCGTTTAGAAAGAGATAAGCCACCGCCTTTCACTGCATTACTTCTCGCGCTATCAATTGCGGCAGAGAATATGGGTGCCGGCGAAGATCTTTCGTCAATAAATTTTTATGGACGCGTGTCCCAGATCTTTGGTGACGCTAGCTATAAAGATCAAATCAGCAAGTACAGTAAGACGACTGTTCTATTTTGGAAAGATTTAAATAGCTGGCTAATAGAAAACGATTATTTTTATGGTCGCCCAACTGCGCGGCCTATTCTCTCGAACTGGAAGTACGCCAGTTATGCATTGTCTCAAGCATTAGTTAGGCGTTCTGATCGAGATTGTTTTCATAAACTTTTTGAGGAATATAATTTATCTAAAAGCGACCAGTTGAGTTACTCGGAATTGGAGCCCTATATAAGTGAATGGATCAAGGGACCTAGTCCAACAATACTTTTAAAGAAATTATGGAAAACTAGTAATCTTCGGCAGCGGATAGTTGAGGCAGCTCTTGAGGAACTAGGTAACTGGAATGGTCGCTCGGCAACTAGTGGGCAGAAATTACCTGGCAGATTACTTTGGGTCTTGCGATTCCAAAGCTTTCCGATGAAGAAAGCTCAATTAAAATTATGCGCAGCCAGCGATGATATTGCTGAAGACTACTCTCTTTACTCAAAGGATTTTCGCTCCTTAGATCTAAAACTAGTTGCGCAATCACTTAATCTTCGCCATTTCGATGGGCAAGATCTTTCATTTCTGGCACCAACGCCAATGTCATCATTGAACTTAGAAGAATTGATATTATCCGAGCTTATTTTAGAGAAAGAAAATCGAGAGTCCTTTGCGAGAAAGTACAGATCAATCATTCCACTAATAAGGCAAGAAAATGGTCATTTTTTTAAAGAAGTATCTCAGACCCTTCTTTTTCATGAATACCAAATACTCTGTGCGTCCAGCTGGAAAGAGAAAATCATTACTTTTTTAGACATCTACGCCGCGCCAGACTATCAAGTTATGGATTACAGTTCTAATAATGGCCTTCCAGCTGGGTGGTGCTTATTTTTAGCAGTAGAAATCGTTAAAGTTCCAAAGGAGGCGGACATACATGATGATTTATATGCCTTAATACCCTCTGAGCGGGGGCTGGCGTTGTATCCTGCTGGCGGTCTGAAGCTGTCAGGGGCAGGAGACGTGTGGCATAAATGGGCCCCACCAAACATATTCGCGGTTAACAATGGGGTACCATTAGGGATAAAGGTGTCATCCGTAGACTCAAACACAAGCAGGTGCTTGATAAGTGTTGATAATTCCGTGGAACAACCTGATTTTTTATATAAAGATGGACGCTCGATCTTGACGGAGGAGCCGACAAATGAATTGTCTTTCCGTACGACAGGCGAAAACCCAAAATCTAAGCAAATAGAAAAAACATATAGCTTTAGATCGGCGAATTCTCCAAAAAAACATCCTCTAAATACTGAATGGCAGCTCCAATATTCGTTTTCACAACCTGAGGATAAATGTGAATGGATTAGTGCTAATGAGCACAAAAGCAGTAGTTTTTTAATGGGCTTGGACACATCAGCACTTGAAGAAATTGAACTTGTGCGCTCTTCAGTTGGATATGGAGAAAAACTATTTGTAGGCAATGAGAGCATACAATATGCAGATGTAGCCGATGACGTTGTTTATGAGCCAAATCATGGATTCACCAATACTGCAATTTGTGTGCAGAGAGGCGTTCACGCATGGCTTATGCCAATGGGCGTTACGACAAAGACAAAAAGAGCTAATCAGCAATGTGCGGATTGTGGTGCACGTGGAATTTTTATGGGGAAAAAAGCAAGCTGGAAAATTAAACCGACTAAGAAAACAACTGTTGCAACGAATCGTAATGTAGGAGAATTATCACAAACAGAAATTGTACGTTTCGATAAAAAACTACAGCCTAAAAGAATTTTTAAATCTATTACCCATGATATTATTTTAGACGCACTTTCTTATCGAGGAGGCGGATCGGGTTATCTTTTATATAAATGGTTTGCTTTGTTAGTTGATGAGTCATGGAAAGTAACTGGACTAATAAAAAATTATGTAAATCTCGGCTTTATAGATATTAATATTGATCCCGATTCTTATCGTATAAAACAGTGGTCTGTAGCGCCGGCAACTTTCGTTATTAACGATGAAGGTATAGGATTTTTGACAGGTTTTAGATCTGAATTACTTTCCGATACAGTATCTTCGGTTTTAAATAAATTTGATGTATCCACTAACATTCAAAATTGTGTTCATCAACCTACAAGATACGAGTGGATAATAGAACACAATATTAGACATGATGTTATTAGTGAACTCTCCAAGCTAAAACCCTCATTTAAGCTAGTTATTGTGGAAAATCCCGGTACCAAAATTTTACCTTATATGCCTCGGCTTGAGAGCATCATTGAAAATTGCAAGTCAGTGACACCGCAGCTTCGTGACCTAGAAAAATTCGATGTACCCACGGCAAGTTGGTGTGATTGGTCGGACGTGTTATCAGTTGGCGCGTATAGGCATAAGAATTATCCCCGACGACACTTTTATGTGAATAATGATTCATCATCTAGATTGATGTCTCATGAGGTGGCAAAAATTGCCGCGGCGAACTACGAAGGAGTTAGGCTTCAGGACTATGATGTGTTGAGTAAAGAATTTTCGTGCGCGCTTGGTTGCGGCTTACCCGGCCTTTATGAGAGGATTCTCATCTCTTGTTCGGGAGTTTTACCCGAGAAAGTAGACGGCAAAATTATGGTGTATAAAAATGTCCCGATGGAAGTTGGACAAGGAATCCTTGAGCGAATGTATGGATAAGACAATATGAATACCACTAATCCTCTAGAAGTTTTTTCACATGTCAAAGAAGCGTATAGCAGGTACTACGACAGTGCCTTTAGGATTAAGTATGAAAAGTTATTGAAAGAGAGAGGCGAACTGATCAATAGCTCTGGTGTAGCCGCACAGGATATGTTGATTGAAGCCGTACTCCCGTATCCCGGGTGTGTGCCTGTTAAACAGGCATGTCATGATGCAGGTTTACGCGGTGAAATTGCGCCTATTTTGAGTAAAATTATATTTGGTAGTCCAGATGTCAATCTTAGGCAGCATCAGGCTGAGGCTTTAATTACATCGATTAAAGGTTACGAAGGAAAGAAAAATGTTGTAGTGACCTCGGGCACGGGATCCGGGAAGACGGAAAGTTTTTTATTGCCTGTCATAGCGAGGCTTCTTGATGAGAGACTAGGACAGACTCATTCAACTATAAACCGGTGGTGGGAAAAAAACTGGAGTAGCGAGAGATCATGGGCGGGGGTTAGGAAAACAGGTGGCCTAATAAAGCCTGCTGTTAGAGCAATGGTCTTGTACCCGACAAATGCGCTTGTCGAAGATCAAATGTCTCGATTAAGAAAAACTGCGATTTTATCTAAAGATGTCAATGAAGGTAAGCCTCTTTTCTATTTTGGTAGGTACACCGGGACTACTCCGGGGGGAACTGAATCTCCTCCCGCGATCTTGGATGCTAAGTGGAAAAAGCGCATACAATTAGAATCAGAAGAGATAAATGACATTGAAAACGAGTCCCGTTCGTTTATTGATAAAGATATTGATATAAGAGCGCAGCTTCCTGAGTCAACCTGTGGCGAGATGTTGACGCGCTGGGATATGATCGATGCGCCTCCTGATATTTTCATTACGAATCTCTCTATGCTCAACGTAATGCTTATGAGAGAGAATGAAGAGGCTATATTTCAGCAAACTCGTGATTGGCTTGATGAGTCAAAAGAGCATATATTTACTCTGATCGTTGATGAGTTGCATACCTATCGTGGTACTCAGGGCACTGAGGTTGCTCTCGTAGTTAGAAACCTACTTCAAAGACTAGGACTAGCTCATGATTCTAGCCAATTACGCTGTGTAGCAACCAGTGCGTCCTTGGATACAGATGCGGGGAAGTTTTTAGAGGAGTTCTTTGGAGTTGATAGAGATACCTTTAGGATAATCAGCGGGTCGCCAATAACGGTAACAGCTGAATTACCGCTTAAGAAAGATACTATAGATATTGTTTTGAATGCTTATGCAAGTCCAAACATAGAAGAGCTAAGAGGTTTAAATAAAACCTATAATTTAAGACACTCTGTTGCTAAGGCAGCAGAAAAAGCAGGTATAACCGAGAGCATGTGGGTAGTTCCTGCGAGGATCGATAAATTAGCTCATGAACTTTTAGGCGAAAATCATTCAGAGGAAGCCTTAAAAGCGATCTTTAGTTCTGTTTCCGCATCAGACGGTGAAGTCATTGACTACGCGAATCCTGTTCCTGCGTTTAGAGCTCATATGTTTTTCCGTCAAATACAGGGAATGTGGGCCTGCTCAAATCCAATGTGTTCTGAAGTGGATCCAGGCTACGAATATAAAAACAGAAATATTGGTAAGTTATATAAGGAACCTGCAGTTAAATGCGCTTGCGGCGGTCAGGTACTAGAGTTGCTGTATTGTTATGATTGTAATGAAGTTTACCTCGGTGGGTTTGTAAGCACAGTTGATGATAAGCCACTTGATGGGGGTCAATATTTGCTTTCATCAATGCCACTACCCAATAAAGATGCAGGGATGGTCGAGGAGCGAATTTATGGGTCAGAGTATATGTGGTTTTGGCCATTTCATCCCAATGCTAAGTCGAGCGGGAATGAAAAAGAGTTTTTGGGTCCTACTATGTCAGGGGATCTTGAGAGCTGGAATCACGAAAAGCACACATTCAAATTTGTTAACGCGTCATATCACCCCACTCAAGGGCTTCTTGGCCCGTCAGACGACGAGATTCAGTCAGGATTCATACCTGCAAAAATGTATATGAGTCCAGTCGAGGGTGTTGCTGCTCTTCCAGAAGTCTGCCCATGTTGTTTGTCGGAGCGAAAATGGTTGAATAGTCAGAATTTAAAATCATTTTTTGATGGGCGAGTTAACACGCCAGTCAGAGCGATGAAAACTGGTCTCGGCGCCAACATTCAGTTGGTAGCCGCGCGAGCTGCATCAATCTTGGGAGATAAAAGTAAATCTGCCCAGACTATTATTTTTACGGACAGCAGAGACGATGCCGCAGATGTAGCAGGTGGTTTGGAGCTTAATCATTTCAGACAAACAGTTCGCCAAACGGTGGTTAAGTGTTTGACGGAATCGAGCGATATCTCTCTAGATAAACTCAGAGTACTTGCAAAAAAGGAGTTCGATTTAGAGGAGTTCGATAAAGATGAAGAGTTATTGTGGGCGCAGATACTAGAGAGCAATAAGCATTTAAAAGTTGCGCTAGGTGCAGAGGCCGGCGGAACGGCCAGTGACAAGCATAAGGAAATTTTACAAAGGTATGCCGACAATAGCGCGGTTAAGCGTATGCCTTGGAAAGTTTTAACAGAAAAAGTTGAACATGTATTGGTTGGGCTAGGTATCAATCCGGCTGGAACAGCAGTGTCTGTTTCAGAAGTTAATGGCGAGCCTTGGACAAGCTATTTTCGACCACCGATTGCAGGTCTATGGGTCACTTTGGATCATGGGTCAATGCAAGAGGGAAGAGAACACTTACGGCATTTTTTGGCTATATCTATCGCAGAAGCGATTTTTGACGGTGGCGCGAGAGATCTTGAATCTTTGGGTGTCGGCAGCTTGGAGTTAAAAATTTCATTAGACGGCCCAGCTGGGTTTCCAGCTCAGCAGGGCAAAGAGATTGTTATAAATACTATTAGAATGCTAGGTCAGAAGAAATACTGGGCGGATGGTAAACGGTTTAGCAGCTCCAATGTGCCAGCACCGATCAAGAAGTACTTCCTTAAACTGTCCAAAAATGATCCTGCAGCAGCGAACCATAAGATCGGGCTAATTAAGATTTTTTTGCAAGAAAGCAAAGTAATTGATGATAACTGGCTTCTTCAGATCGACAACGCTTCATTTCCTGTGGATTTGGTGGCTCAATTAGGCACATTAAAGATCTGTAAGAGCTGTTCAAAATCCACATTCCACTCAAGTTTAAATATATGCACATCTCCTCAGTGCGAAAGTATCGGGTTTATGGATGATATAAGCGCTGATGAGGACTACTACCATTGGCTCTCCAGAGAAAATGAAAAAAGGCTTCATGTGGAAGAACTGACAGGTCAAACGAAACCCTTGTCGGAGCAGCGAAGACGACAGCGACACTTCAAGGAGGCATTTCTTGAAGGTGAAAACTTTGTAAAGAATGGGATTGATGCGCTAAGCGTCACCACTACATTGGAAGTTGGGGTTGATATCGGTTCGCTTCAGCTGGTCTTAATGGCAAATATGCCGCCCCAACGTTTCAACTATCAGCAACGAGTAGGGCGTGCTGGACGCGCCGGACAAGCGTTTTCTTATGCGTTAACAATGTGTAGGAGTACATCACATGATGATTATTATTATAATTTTCCCGAGAAAATAACTGGTGACCCACCTCCGCAGCCTTATCTGGATATGGCAAGACCTGAAATTATAAAGAGAGTTGTTAGCGCTGAAGTTTTAAGGCAAGCCTTCCTTTCGTTAGACAAAAGCCCAACCAGAAGTCATGAGAGTACGCATGGCACATTTGGGGAAACAGCCGAGTGGGATGCCCTCTATAAAAAGCCTATTGCTTTATGGCTAAAGGACAGTCCTCAAGTGAATAAGGTGGTAACACGGTTAGCAATACTCTCTGATCTAACTGAAACTGACAAATTGAATATTGCCAATTATTGTCGTGAGCACCTCGTTTTGGATATTGATAAGACTGTGAAGAGTGATCGGCTTATTCAAACTGAGCTTAGTCAACGCCTTGCATCGGCTGGAATATTGCCTATGTTCGGATTTCCAACTCGGACTCGATCGCTGTTTAGAGGGGGTTCTGATAACAAAGGCGACAAACTAACCATAAGTGATCGACCTTTGGATCATGCGATATGGTCATTTTCACCGGGAGCGGAGCTAGCAAAGGATAAGCAAATTCATACCGCATATGGATTCGCCGTTATAACCGAAGGTCGCGATGGGAAACAGCATTATGATCAAGATCCAATGGGAAAGAAAATTGACGTCATCCGCTGCTTAGATCCCACTTGCAATGCTATCGGTCTTAATGATGGGGATGAATGCGAGATATGTCAGGGGGCTATCGAAATTTTTCCTCTTTATCAGCCTAAGGGCTTCGTCACGATAGGTAAGCCCAGAGATTATGACGGACAAAGAAATCGTGGACCGAGTATTTTGCCACCAATATTAGCATTCTCTCCTGATTACTCAAATGGACTGGGTTTTGGGGCATGCGGATACACCCTAACTAATAATCGTGAGATAGCTTTGGTCAATGATAATCGAGGCAATAAATTCGAGTTCTACAAACAATTTAATACTGTTATCGTCAAAGATGAAACTTTATATAGTGATGACATTAACAACAAAATTAAGGTAAGAGAGGCTGATTTAATTAATAAGGGTGTAATTGGTTCAGTATTCGCTACAGATGTTTTAAGTATAGTGGTCAACAACCTGCCCTCAGGGATCGGCTCTAACGGAGTGCTTGATCGAAGTCAACCAAATGCAGAACAAGCTATAGTGTCTTTTTCCGAGTTGCTGCGATTAGCAATAGCCAGTAATTTAGATATTGATCCGATGGAATTAAGGGCCGGCAAGCAGCCTTACCTAGATAAAAATGGTCCAACCTTTCAGATTTTCATTGCAGACGCGCTCGAAAATGGCTCAGGTTATGTAAGATATGCTTCTGAAAAAAACAGGTTGTATGACATCATTTATGACCACTATGAAACTTTAAAAGAGAAGTGGGAGAATGAAGCCCACGCAAACTGCGATACCTCATGCCAAATGTGTCTCAGAAATTATGGCAATAGAATGCAGCATGGTTATTTGGACTGGAGGCTTGCACTCGACCTATGTGAGCTAATACTTGGGAAGCCGCTTGATGAGAGACGTTGGATGGCTAAGGCCGAGTTGGCAGTTGATGATTTTATTAGTCTTGTTGCCCAATTTGGTTTGTCGGTACCGATTAAAGATAAGATAGGCGATATTTTCACTATAGTCTCAGGTGTCAACGCGCTCATCGTGACCCATCCTCTATGGCATCAAAAAGATGGGCTGTGTAAAGATGTTCAGATCTTGGCTAAAAAACAGCTCGAAGCAAATTATGCCGATATAACTTGCCATTATGTTGATGTTCGCAGCTTGATCTTGTTTCCTCAAAATGCATTGCGTCGGCTGGTAGGCCCGTGATAGAGGTTGTTGGGCATACAGGGGGGAGTGAATATAAAGCGGCCGTAGAGTTTAAGGATGCTTTAGAAGTTTTGTGGCCCAAATTAGCCCGGGCACCGAATAATATTGACCATGTGATAATTAGCGCTAATGTGAAAATATCAGGATATAAAGTAGGCGATATAGACCTAGTTATCGCGGGAAAGTTGTCTAACGATTACTCAATTCGTTCGAAAAGAGTTATTAAAGATAAATCAGGACGTGAGCATTTCAATGCAACGTTTTTGGTTAAAAATTTCGTGGTTGCAGTGGAGGTGAAAGATCATCCTGACAGAGGTGTTCAGTGCATAGGGGATGATATTCAGGTATTTTACAGTACAGGTGCAAAAAGAGGTTGGAGCAGTGCGACGGAGCAAAATGTTAAACAATTACATTCGTTAAAATCATTCTTTGCTGATCAAAACATAAAAAATATTTTTGTTGATCGGTGTGTTCTTATGAGAGGTTTATCAATACTTGACTCTCCCGGTGCAATTCCTGGGGGTTTTACAGGAACGGATTTCTTTTCATCTTTGGCGGCGCTATCAAAGGTTGATCGCATAGGTGGCAATCTTTCTTTAAATGCCTGCGCAAATGAAGACATGAACCAAGTTTTAAATACCTCTATTTTTAAAACTACGGTCCCTACAAAGCTAGATAGGCGGAGGATGGATTTAATAGTAGGTGATTCTAAGGAGGTTCGTAGAATCGTAGAGACTCTCGGACAAAAGACCGTTATCTTGAGAGGACAAGGAGGTTCCGGGAAAACAATCATGCTTCTACAGGCCGCGCATGAGCTCTATCGGCGGGATGGAATGCGAACTCTTATTTTGACTTACAACCATGCCCTTGCAGCGGACATTCGAAGATTGCTCGCTCTTCTAGGTGTCGCCTCAGGCTCTTACGAAGGTGGAGTGCATGTCCAAACAGTAATGTCATTTATGTATAACTGCTTTAGGTATTTTGGACTCTTTGAAAATAACACTAAGCTTACATATGAAAAATATCTTGAGCAGTGTAAAAATTGTCTTGAATTGATAGAAGGCGGGGCTCTCCCGCAGGAAGAGGTTCAACAGATTATAGCAGCACATCCTGATGCGTTGGCTTTTAACAACATTATGGTCGATGAGGGACAAGATTGGCCGGATGATGAAGCCAGTTTACTTAAGGCTTTGTTTGGGGCGAAACACTTGTGTGTAGCCGATGGTATTGACCAGTTGATGAGAGGGGGAGCTCGCACACATTGGAGTGATACAACTGATAGGGAAAATTCGGAGATTATTTACCTTGAGTCTTGCCTACGTATGAAGCGGAACTTATGTGATTTTGTTTTACATGTAAGTACGACGTCGAATGTTGATTGGGTGCTTAAACCCAATACGAAAGCTGGCGGGGGGAGAGTTTTTGTTCTAAATGGCTCATATGCATCTTATCCCGAAAAACACCACCAGCTTCTTAAACATGCAAAAGAAGACGGTAATGCTGAAATCGATTTTTTGTTATGCGTCCCCTACACCACTGTGATGACCACTAGAGGCGTCAAATCAAGTAGCCTTACTGAATGGCTCGGTAAGGAAGGATTTAAGTGCTGGAATGGTTTGGATGATAAAATAAGAAAAGATTTTCCGCGATCTAAAGATCAGTTCAGGGTGGTCCAATACCAGTCTTGTCGAGGACTGGAAGGCTGGGTAGTTGTCTTAGAGTATTTAGATGAATTTTGGAGGCATCGATACCAAGAGCGTATTGCCGAGGGGCTTACACCCGCTGAGGAAATGGGATTTGTTGATATAGAAGAAGTAGCGATTCGTTATGCTTGGACACAGGTCATAATGGCAATGAGCCGGCCAATTGACACGCTAGTCATAACTCTCAAGGACGCGAACTCCGAATTGGGCCAAGTTATACAAAAAATTGCGTTGTCCAAAAGCGACTATATCGAGATATTGTGATTCGTCACTGATATCATTACGGGCTCATAGCCAAGGATCAATTGGTTTTCTGATAGCGCCAGCGATCCTAAGCTCCAGCTGAAGAAAAAATTGATAAGTTGCTACTAGCTAATGCAAACGAAAAATATGCTGCATTTAAAAAGAAGGCTTAAGATAAAGAATGGAAATATCAAAGTGCCATTAAAACACTATGTTAGTTTAGAAAAAATGGCCAGCGCAATAATCAATTAGTCATAACCTGTCATAACCTATCCATAACTGATCACAAGCCTTTCATCTCAGTGCCATAATAGTCTGTTCATATATCTCCGTTAGACCCCATAAACTAATCTCAATGGAGAGATAATATGAAAGCTTCAATTAAAGCGTTACCTTTTGTTCTTATCGCAGGATTATCCCATCAATTTTCACAGGCTGAAACTGCGCAGACGGAGGATTCGCAAAGCCCAAAGCAAGCAATTGCCGTTATGTCTTCAGGCATCATCGGC
>MDTF01012963.1_pt1 | contig 11222 bp, 11 predicted proteins | sample 811191 | NCBI WGS metagenome assembly MDTF01 (sample SAMN05326649, study PRJNA326480) | marine metagenome | isolation source: seawater | place: Southern Ocean | collected 2011
AAGTAATTTTTTGTGGGCCCTTAGCTCAGTTGGTAGAGCAATTCCCTTTTAAGGAATGGGTCGATGGTTCGAGTCCATCAGGGCTCACCAAAAAAATTAAGCTTTTATAGGCGGATACTTAATTATAACTTCGGTAATCCATTCATTTAAATTTTCTATTCTTTTTTTACTGCTCGGATGTGTGCTTAAGAAAACTGGTGGCTCTTTACCTTTTTTTGCTGCCATTCTTTCCCAAAGTTTCACAGATTCTCTTATGTCATAACCTGACAATGAGGCAAAAATTAAACCTAAGTAGTCAGCCTCCGTTTCTTGCTTTCTACCGAAAGGGTTCATTATACCTAGTTTAAAAATATCCATACCAGTATTTCTACCAACAGTATTTCTAGTTCTGTTAATTGCACCACCTAAAAAAATATCAGCTACTGACGTTCCCAAATTAATTGTAAGCGCGTGACTTGCTCTTTCAATAGAGTGTTTTGCTACGGCGTGAGCTATTTCATGCCCCATTACAATTGATAAAGCATTAGTATTTTGAGTAATTTTTAACAAACCAGTATAAACAGCAATTTTCCCGCCCGGCATACACCAAGCATTAACTATCTTATCATTGTTAACTAAAACGTAATCCCAATTAAAATATTCTGTCGGATCTTTTTTATTAGTATTTTGAAAAAAAACGCTTACAGCATTTTCCATTTTTTTTCCAATTTCTTTTATTTCCTTAAGTTGTGAGCCACTTGTAATTAGTTTTGATTTACTTCTAAATTGCTCATAAGCTACTGCCGCTTGTTGATTAATTTTTCCTTCTGAAATTAATTTTAACTGTTTTCTCTTAGTTATTGGAACAGTAGTACAAGACGGCAGTAGTATTGAGCAACAACCGCACCCAAAAAATTCAAGAAATTTTCTCCTGTTTATGTTATACATATATAGATTCATGATTTTAAATAATAAATTGTTAATTGCAATTTTTATCTTGATAATAATTTTTATTATTTACTCGAGCTATTCCTGATAGATGTCAAAAAATAATATAAAAAAATCAATTTTTGCAAGACTAAGAAATAACTTTATTGCTGGTATAGTTGTATTGATTCCAATAGGTATTACGTTGTACCTAACCATTTTTTTTGTAAGAATTTCTGGGAATATCATTCCTAACGAAATAAACCCAAATAATTACCTACCTTTTAATATTCCAGGAGTAGAAATATTAATTGCCTTAATCTTTATATCTTTCATTGGTTGGCTTTCATTATCTTTTATTGGAAAAAAAGTTTTCGAATTATTTAATAATTTTTTAAAAAAAATCCCTATTTTAAGAACTATATATTCCGCAATCGGTCAAATGACTGAAACTTTTACTAAACCCAATAATAATGAAAAAAGCGTTGTATTATTAGAATATCCAAGAAAAGGTATTTGGGTTGTAGGTTTTGCTACTAAAGAAAATAAAGGAATAATTAATGACAAAGTAAAAGAGGACCTTGTTAACGTATTTGTTCCTACAACGCCAAATCCAACTAGTGGATTTTTATTAATGCTCCCAAAAAAAGATTTAATTTATCTAGATATTTCTTTTGAACAAGCTTCAAAATTTATAGTTTCAGCAGGAACTACGAATATTAGTTAAATTTCTTTAATATTAATTATCTCTGCTTTATCAAAAAATTTTAAAAGAAAAGAAAATTTATTGTTATTGACATATTCTTGATTAATTTGAACATAATTTTCTGCAATTTTGAATAAGTCTTCATGTATTACCGGGTCAGCAAATCTAAAATTTTTTGTACCGCTTTGTTGATACCCTATTAAATCACCAAATCCCCTTAATTTTAAATCTTCTTCTGCAATTAAAAAGCCATCGTCTGATTCTTTTAGAATTTTAATTCTTTTGATTGCATTTTTACTTAACCCTTCTTTAAATAGTAAAATACATGTACCCTGGGCTTCACCTCTTCCGATTCTTCCTCTTAATTGGTGTAACTGTGAAAGTCCAAATTTATTTGCATTTTCTATGATTATTAAATTTGCATTAGGAAAATCAATACCAACTTCAATTACAGTTGTAGAAACAAGTATTAAAATTTTTTTTTTTAAAAACTTATCTAAGACTATTTCTTTTTCATCTTTATTTAGTGCCCCGTGAATTAAGCCTACTTTGTTAGGAAACTTTTTATTAATAATATCAAATTTTTTTTTTGCAGAAGAATAGTCTAGAAATGAAGATTCTTCTATTAAAGGACAAACCCAAAAAACTTGATTATGTTCATTAATATTTTTTTTAATAAATGGCCATAATTCATTAATTTTTTTTTCTGGCTTACTTAACGTAATTATTTTTTGTCGATTAGCTGGTTTTTCTGTTATTTTAGAAATATCCATATCTCCGTATAACGACATCATCATAGTTCTTGGTATCGGTGTCGCTGACATTAAAAGCACATCGCAGTCGTCACCTCCTTTATTTGCAAGATCTGACCTTTGTTTGACGCCAAATTTATGTTGCTCATCAATTACAACGAGTCCTAATTTTTTAAATATAATTTTCTTTTGAAACAAAGCATGTGTTCCGATTATTAAGTTGGTAGTTCCACTTTGTAGGTCTTCTAAAATTTTTTTTCTAATTTTTATTTCAGTTTTTCCGGTTAAAAAAACTATCTTAAAATCGGAATTTTTAAAAATTTTTTTTGCTAAATTATAGTGTTGTTTAGCCAATATTCCTGTTGGAGCCATTAAAGCGCATTGGTAACCACTTTCAATAATATTTGCTATACCCAATAACGATACAATTGTTTTTCCAGATCCTACATCTCCTTGAATAATTCTGAACATTCTCTTGTTGCTTTGGAAATCAAAATTAATTTCATTTAATACGTCTTCTTGACTTTTTGTTAATGAAAATGGAAGCTTACTTTTAATTAGTTCTGAATTTTTTTTAGTAAATTTTTTTGATAATTTTTGTTTTTTAATAATTTTTCTATTTTTTAATAGTGTAAAAAAATTTGCGCATAATTCGTCAAAAACTAATCTCCTAAAACTATTTGAAAGGTTATTTTTGCCTTCCTTTGAATTATGTAATTTATTTATGCTTTCATTCCATTCTTCTAAATTATTTTTTTTAATAAAACCTTTGTCTAACCATTCATTTATATAGGGAATATTTTTAATTACTTGTTCACTGATAGACCTATATTTTTTCTCATTTATCCCTTTTGTTAAATTGTATTTGGGAATATTTTTAATTATATATTCTTGATTTTCTAAAGTCGTTACATAATCAGGATTTGTAATCTGATATTTTTTATTAAAATAATTAATTTTTCCGCTAATTATTATCCACTCATTGATAGGATAAAGTTTTCTTAAATATCCTTCACGACTATTAAAATAAACAATGTCAATTTTTCCAGCCTCATCTTCACAAAAAATTTTATTGGGTAAATTTCTTACTCTTGGAAAGCTTAATTTTTTAACCAAAACTTTAATTGATTGAATTTTACCAACTTCTAATTCATTTAATTTATATAATTTAGATCTATCAGTCTCAGAGTAGGGTAGATTTAGAATTATATCTTTTATTTTTTCAATTTTCTTCTTTTTTAAGTATTTACTAAACTGTGGACCAACACCTTTTAAATCATCTACATCATTAAAAATAAAATCTTTTTTCATCAAATCAATTAAATAATGTATAATACACTTTTATGACTAACAAATTAGAAATTTTTAAAAAAAGATTAATTTATAGAGCCTCTTATAGGGGAACTAAAGAAATGGATATTTTGCTAAGTAATTTTGTTAATAAATATATTAATGAACTTGACGAAAACCTTTTAACCGAGCTAGAAAAATTTTTAAGCCTTGAAGATGAAATTATACTTAATTTTTATCATCATGGTTCTGTTAAAAATGAAATTGATAAAAATAAAATATCAACAATTTTTAAGAATTTTAAACTTTAATGGCGGAGAGGGTGGGATTCGAACCCACGAACGAGTTGCCCCGTCGCTGGTTTTCAAGACCAGTGCTTTCAACCGCTCAGCCACCTCTCCTTGAAATAAAATTGCTTTATTTATTACTATCAAAGAGAGCAAATAACAATAAATAATTGGTTAATTTGTTATGCTAGGTAATATTGAGCAATTATGATATTTAAGAAAATGTTTAAAATTATAATATTATCCTTTTTTATAAACTTATTTGCCATATTAAACGTCTCGGCAAATAACGATTTTAATTTATGGCTTACAGACTTTAAAATTAAAGCGATTAACTCAGGTATTTCAAAGAATGTAGTTAATCAAATTATGTCTGATGCAAAATTTTTGCCAAAAGTTATTGAGTACGACCGCTATCAGCCCGAGTTTTATGAAGACACATTCACCTATATTAAAAAGAGATCATCAAAGAGTAAAATTAAACAAGGTTTAAAACTTTATAACAAAGAAAAGTTAATTATTGAAAAAATTGAAAAGGAATTTAATGTTGAAAAAGAATTACTACTAGCCCTAATGGGTATAGAGACAAATTTTGGAAAGTATTTAGGAAAAATGGATATCATTTCTTCATTAGCTACTCTTAGCTTTGATAAGAGAAGAAGTGAATTTTTTACAAAAGAACTACTAATTTTATTAAATTTAGTTGATCAAAATATTATTGATAAAAATATCTTATATGGTTCATGGGCAGGAGCTTTTGGTAATTTTCAGTTTATGCCAAGAACAATTAGAAATTATGCCATTGATTATAATAAAAACAAAACAATTGAACTAAAAAAAACTGAAGACTCGTTTGCTTCTGCAGCTAATTATTTAAACACAATTGGTTGGAAAAAAGACCAGCCTTGCTATTTTAAAATTGATCTCAAGGATAATATTCCTAAAAAATATCTTAATTCTTCTGCACGAAACATTAATAATAAAAAAAAATTGAGTTTTTTTAAAAAATACATTGTTGATTCAGAAAAATTAAATTTAATAGAAGATTTAAATGCAGCAATAATAATTCCTGACAAAGACATTATTCCTGGTGCAGAAACTTTATCGCCAGCATACATTATATTTGAAAATTATGAAAAAATATTAAACTGGAATAGATCTTTAAGATTTGCATTAGCAGTCTGTACTCTAAAAAATGGTTTCAAAAATGAAATTTAAAATATATTTTTTTTTATTTTTTTTTCTATCTTGCTCTCCAAATTATACGAAATTTGATAATAAAAAACCCTATAACTCAATAGGATTTGCTTATATTTATAATGAAGATGATTATGAAAAAAAAATAATTAAAAATAAAATGAATAATAATATATTACAAGTTGCCCATCATAATTTAAGAACTGGATCATTAATAAAAATAATAAATCCCAAAACTAAAGAATATTTGATTCTAAAAAACTTAAAGAAGACTGAATATCCTGATTTTTATAAGATATTAATAACTAAGCCTGTAGTAGATAAACTTAATATCAATTCAGAGCTACCTTTAGTTGAGATTTTAGAAATTAAAAAAAATAAATCTTTTATTGCTGAAAAAGCAAAAATTTACAATGAAGAAAAAATAATTTCATCTAAAGCTCCAGTAACGTCAGTTCAAATAGCAAATATTTCAAAAAAAATACCTAAAGTAAAAAAAAATTCTGATAATATTTATATTCTCATAGCTACATTTTATTCAAATGATTCAGCAGCTTTTTTAAAACAAAGAATCGTCAAAGAAGCACCTGATTATGATAATAAAAAATTAATAATTAGAAAAAAAAACAGTAAGGAAATTGAGCTTATATCAGGTCCATATAAGTCTATTAATTTATTAAAAAATGATTACATTGAACTTACAAATTTTGGTTTTGAAGAATTAGATATTTTTATAAATGACTAAATATATATTACTCATCTTATTACTCTTAAATACGAACACAACTGTGTTTGCAAATCCGGTTGTTAAAGTAAGAACAGGTATACTTGTTGACTATCATTCAGACGAAGTTTTATATGAATTAGAACCTGATGCTGAAATTTATCCTGCTTCTATGACAAAAATAATGACTGCAATAGTTGCTTTTGATCTTTTAAAAAAAAATAAAATTTCTCTTGATGATAAATTTGTAATTTCAGAAAATGCTTGGAGACTTTCACAAGCTGGATATTCATCGATGTTTATAATGATTAATGATGAAGTCTCTGTAGAAAATTTACTAAAAGGAATTATTATCGCCTCAGGTAATGACGCGTGCATTGCTCTAGCGGAAGGAATAGCTGGTTCTGAAGAAAATTTTGCTCAAATGATGAATGAAAAAGCCAGTGAAATAGGGATGACATCCTCAAATTTTACTAACTCATCTGGTGTTAATGACCCAGATAATATCTCAACTGTTAGAGATATTGCTATTATGTCAAAGCACTTAATAAAGAATTATCCAGTCTTTTATGAGCTCTTTAAAGAAAAAACTTTTACATGGGACAGGACTGGAGGTGAACCAATTAAACAAGGAAATAGAAATCCATTGTTGTATAAAAAAGTAGGTGTAGACGGTATTAAAACAGGATATTTAGCTGTAGAAAAATATTCATTAGCAAGCTCAATGATAAAAAATGAAAGACGTATTATAGCTGTAGGGTCAGGTTTTGAAACAAAAAATTTTAGAAGTTCCGAGTCATTAAAGTTATTAAACTGGGGGTTTAGGAATACAAATACCTATGAAGTTTCGAAAAAAAATGAATCTACTTTTGAATTAGAAACTTGGCTAGGTAAGAAAAATAATATTATGGCTACAACTAAAGAAGATTATTATTTTACAATAAATAAAAAAAATATTCGTCATTTAACAGTAACTTTGAAATACGACGGACCAATAAGAGCACCTATCAAAAAAGGAGAAAAAGTAGCAGATTTAATAGTATCAAATAAAGATGAAATTATAAAAACTTTACCATTATATTCAGCTGAAGATTTAGACAAAGTAAATATTTTTACAAGCTTGATGACTTCTCTAAATTATTTGATTTGGGGAGATGTATAAAAAAAAACCTTTATTTATTGTTTTTGAAGGTGTTGAAGGTTGTGGAAAATCCTACCAAAGCCTTAAGCTCTATAATAATCTTAAAAAAAGGAAAATTGATTCTATATTAACAAGAGAACCTGGTGGAACTAAAAGCGCAGAATTAATTAGGAATTTAATTCTCAAAGATTATTTTAACAAAGAAAAAAAAGATAAATTTGATAACTATACAGATACTCTTTTGTATTTAGCCTCAAGAAATGAACATATTAAAAATAAAATCAAGCCCGCGCTTTTACGAAAAAAAATAGTTATATGTGATAGATTTACAGACTCTACGTTGGCATACCAAGTTTATGGAAAAAAAGTAAATATTAATTTTATTAACAATATTCATAAATATATATTAGACGGTCTTAAACCAGATATAACTTTTATTTTAAAAGTATCACCTAAAACATCCAAAAGTAGATTAAAAAAAAGAAGAACAAAAAATAGATACGATAATTTTGCTCAATCTTTTTATACTAAAGCTCAAAAATCTTTTTTAAAGATATCACGAAATAAAAAAAATTATTTTGTTTTAGATTCATCTTTAAATGATAATAATTTAGAACAAAAAATTTTTAAAATAATTTGCAAATATTTAAAAATTATATGAGTTATCCCTTATATTTTAATCCTAAAAACTCTTTAAATTTATATGAATTATCTGATAAATTTGACTTCCTAAAAAAACTTTATATCAAAGATAAATTACCTAAAGTTTTAATGTTATCAGGCAAGAAGGGCTCTGGAAAAGGAACACTTATAAACCACTTACTGTTTTTTATTTATGATAAAGAAAACTATGATGAAAAAAATTATAAAATACTTAAAAAATCTTCATTTTATAATCAATTTTTAAATAATATTTATTCAAACATAATTTACTTATCTGGATCTAATTATAAAAATATTAGCATTGAAGATATACGTAATTTAAAAAAACAAATATTTCAGACCTCGATTGTCAATCAATCACGATTTATAATTTTTGATGATATTGAACTTTTTAATATTAATAGCTTAAATGCTCTTCTAAAAATAATTGAAGAACCTGGTAAAAAGAACTATTTTATATTAATCAATAATAATTCCAAACCTTTGCTTGATACTATTAAATCTAGATGTTTAGAAATTAAAGTTATTTTAAACGATACACAAAGAATTAAAATTATTGAGTCTATAGCGAAAAGTTTCAATTTAAATTTGATAATAGATCCTAAATATTCAAATTTAGCGCCAGGCAATTTTATTAAATTCAACCATATATGCGAGGAAAATAATATTTTAATAAATGAGGATTTTTTAAAGAATTTAACAACCCTTTTAAACCTATATAAAAAAAATAAAGATGTAATGTTTATTGAAATGATCTTGTTTTTAACAAATTATTATTTCAGTAATCTTAAATCCAATAATAATATTTCTCGAGAAAAAAAAATTGAATCCAAAAGATTTGTTTTTGAGAATATTAATAAATTTTTTTTATATAATTTAAATCAAAATGCTTTATTAAATGCTATAAGTAGTAAAATTAACAATGAATAAAAATTTTTATATAACTACACCAATATATTATCCCTCAGGTAAACCTCACATGGGTCATGCATATTCAAGTATAGTTGCTGATATCTTTGCTCGCTTTAAAAGACTTGAAAATTATAATGTACTTTTTCTCACGGGTACAGATGAGCACGGTCAAAAAATTCAAAAAGAAGCTGAAAAAAACAAAAGGGACCCAAAGTCATTTTGTGACGAGCTTTCTGAAAAATTTAAATCTCTTTCTAATACGCTTAATTTATCTAATGATGATTTTATTAGGACTACCGAAAAAAGACATCATAAGTCAGTTTTAGAAATTTGGAATAGACTTGTTAAATCTGGAGATATTTATTTAGATAAATATAGAGGATGGTACTCTGTTTCAGATGAAGCTTTCTATGATGAAGATGAAATTGAGGAAATAAATGGAACAAAAATATCTAAATCCTCTGGTTCCCCGGTTGAATGGGTTGAAGAAGAATCCTATTTTTTTAGATTATCTGCATGGACTGAAAAACTTCTAGATCATTATAAAAATAATAAAGAATTTATTTTGCCTGCCTCGAGAAAAAATGAAGTCGTAAGTTTTGTTGAAAAGGGACTGAAAGATTTATCAATAAGCAGAACATCCTTTTCATGGGGAATACCAGTACCTAAAAACGACAAACATATAATATATGTATGGCTTGATGCGTTAACTAATTATATTAGTGCTTTAAATTTTCCTGATACTAATGATGAAAAATATAAAAAATTTTGGCCTGCTGATGTACATATTATTGGAAAAGATATTTTAAGATTTCATGCTGTTTTTTGGCCTGCATTCTTATTTGCCGCAAAACTACCATTACCTAAAAGAGTTTTTGGACATGGATGGATTTTATCTGATGAAAAAAAAATGTCCAAGTCACTTGGAAATATTTTAGATCCTATAGAAATAATAAAAAAATATGGAATAGATCAACTTAGATATTATTTAGTTAAAGAAGTCTCTCTAGGGAATGACGGAAGCATCTCTATGGAAAATCTTAAAAATTGTATAAATAATGATTTAGCAAACAATTATGGAAATTTATGTCAAAGAGTTTTTTCTTTTATTAAGAAAAATTGTGATAATAAGATTCCTAACAATCCAGAACTAAAAGAGGAAGATAATAAATTACTAGACAATTTAATAAATAATTTACCTAATTTAATTAACTTAATGAATAAACAAAACCTTAACGAATATTTAAAAACTGTTGTTAGCTTTTCTTTTGATGCAAATAAATACTTCAACGACCTGGAGCCATGGGCTGTAAAAAAAAGCAATCCAGAAAGAATGAAAACTATAATATATACAATAACACAACAAATTAAAAATATAAGCATTCTATTAAATCCAATTATTCCTGATTCTTCAAAAAAAGTTCTTAAAATAATTAATATGTCTGAAGATCAAATAAATATTAACAATATTTCAAATTTTAATTGTATTAACTACGAGAAAGAATTGCACACACCTGAAATTTTGTTTACTAAAATAGAAGATGATAATTGATTCTCATTGTCACCTAAACTATGAGCCAATGTTTCAGTGTTTAGATGATACTATAGCTAGAGCTAACAAAGACGGTGTTAAATATTTATTAACAATTTCAACGGAAGACAAAAGTTTTAATAAAATTCTTAAAATTGTTTCAGATTTTAATTGTGTTTATGGAACCTATGGAATTCATCCTCATGAAGCTAAAAACCACATAAAAATCAATTCCTCAGATATTATTAATAAAGTTAACCTAAGTAAAAAAATAATAGGCATAGGGGAAACCGGCTTAGATTTTTATTACAATCATTCAGAAAAAAAAGATCAAATCAAATGCTTTGAAGAACATATACATGCTGCTCAAACATTAAATATACCTTTAATTGTTCACACTAGATCGGCAGAAAATGAAACTTTCGAAATTCTTAAAAAAAAGAAAAAGGAAAAAGATTTTAAAATCCTAATACATTGTTTTACTGGCAGTAAAGATTTTGCTTTAAAATTAATAGATCTAAATGCCTTCATCTCAGCCAGCGGTGTTGTAACATTCAACAAATCTAAGGAGTTAGCTTCTACATTTAAAGCAATTCCTAATGATAAAATTTTAGTTGAAACTGATTCACCGTATCTTGCACCCGTTCCATTAAGAGGCAAGCCAAATGAACCTAGTTATATTATTCATACAGTTAAATTTTTATCAGATTTAAAGAAAGTTTCTTTTGAAGATTTTTCCGACACAACTTCTAAAAATTTCTTTAAATTATTTGGTAAACTTAATTGAAAAATAAATTTACTATATTAGGGTGCGGTAGTTCACTTGGATCGCCTTGGATAACTAATTATAAAGGCAAACTTAAAAAAAACTTTAAAAATATAAGAACTAGATGTTGCGCACATATTCAAAAAGGAAATCTCTCTGTATTAATTGATACCTCTCCAGATATAAAATATCAATTTTTAAAAAATAAAATAATATCTTTAGATGCTATAATCTATACACACGAACATGCGGATCAAACTTCTGGTATATTTGAAATGCGTCCTTTTTTTTGGAAAAATAAAAAGAAGATTCCTGTCTATGGTAGCAATAGAACAATTAAGGAATTA
>MDTF01018013.1_pt1 | contig 11216 bp, 9 predicted proteins | sample 811191 | NCBI WGS metagenome assembly MDTF01 (sample SAMN05326649, study PRJNA326480) | marine metagenome | isolation source: seawater | place: Southern Ocean | collected 2011
AAGGTGGCCTAAACCATGTCTTTTCATAAATGGATGTGGTTTTTGTAATTCCCTATACCTATTAAAATCTTTTTTTAATAAGGTATCAGTGGCCGTATTAAGTAAAAAACCTGGCATTCCTGGGAATTTAATACCTTTAGCTCTGCTCATCCAGAAGCATGCAGGACAATTCATAAAATTTTGAATTTGAGATCGACTTACCTCATAAGGCTCGGGATGATCGGGTTTGTAAGCGCCTCTATGTCTAGCCATTTAAAAATTTATAATTTAACCTTTCAATCGTAAATTTTTTTAGTAATTTATACAAATTTACTCTTATTTTTTTATAGAAGTGGTTAATAAAAATAATCTTGATAGTTTTAAGATAATTTCTTAGTGGCGCCCGGGGGACAAGAACCTGACATCGCCCTGGTCATTAAAACCATAAAGCTGAAATATATCTGTTTGATCTTGATATCTAACAAGACATGGTCCATATATTTTATATAAAACCGTGTTTGGTTTTTTTTGAACTTGATATATAAAACCTACAGGCGCTAACATGTTGCTTGATTTTATAAGAGGGCCATTGTTGGTAGCATTAAAGCCCTTCTCGTTTATTTCAGGAGGATATTCAAAGTACCAGCCTCCTCTTTCATCTTTATAGACATCTGCACTTTCTCGAGAATTATACTCACTCCCAATAAGATTTTTTATAGCCAAAACATATTTCTTGCCTGCAGGCCTATATATGCCTTTCAGAACTCTAGCAAAATTACCATTAGTTACAGAGGAATCTCGGATATCTGACCACTTCATGGTAATTCCTTTGTTTTCCCAGAACCAATTTAAATTATCTTGATGATCCGTATCAAGGTTTTTAACAAGATTAAAGAAATTTAAATTATTCATAAGACTTATTTTCCATTAAAAAATATTACCACGAAATATTTACTACGATATCGCCTAATAGATTATATAAAATAAGCTTCTTTTGATTGATTTCATCTTAGATCCAGTTATATTTAATGAATCTATATTTAAGGATATTAAATACACATGAGTGCAGAAAAAATTATTAAGCTAGTCGCGTGTGTCTGTGCACAAGATGGAATAGTTTCACAAATAGAATTAGAAACTGCATTTAATCTAGTAAACAAAACAATTGGTAAATCTTCTAGGAAAAATTTTGATACTTATATTGAAAATTTTTTTGAGGAAGATATAACTCTTGAGGGCTATCTCCTGGCAATACCAAAAAATCAAAACCCTGATGATGTTCTTAAAATTTGCTATGAAGCAGCTATAAGTGATGGTCTCGAAATTAGAGAAAACCTTGCCTTTGATAAGGCATGTAAATTTTGGAGCAAGGACATAACGGAATTTTCTAGTTAAATAATTATGAGATACAGAGAAGACATGAGTCCGCAGCCAAGATCTCATATCAAAACTTTAATGAGAATAGGTTATGACCTTAACTCAGCAATAGCTGACATTATAGATAATTCGATAACAGCAAAGGCAACGAAAATTTACATAGCCTCTCCTTCTGAAGCTGATAAGCCATTTATAAGTATTGTTGATAATGGAAATGGTATGAGCTCAGAAGAGTTAATCCAAAATATGAGAATTGGATGCAAAGACCCTAATGAAAAAAGAGAATCTGGGGACTTGGGAAGATTTGGTTCTGGAATGAAAACTGCAAGTTTTTCTCATGCGCGAAGGTTGACTGTTATTAGCAAAAAGAAGGGTCATAAGATAGCTGCTGCTTGTTGGGATATTGACGAGATAGAAGAAAGAAACATATGGTGCCTTCAAGAGCTTGATGGCGAAGACATAAAAAATCTAGAACATCTTGATTTAAATATCGTTGATTCTCATGGAACTCAATTAATTTGGGAAAACATTAAAAAATTTAATAGCTCTGATCATAATGATAGTAAAACGAAGATTGAGACTAGCATGGTGGAATTAAAGAAGTACTTAGAGCTTCATTTTCATAAATTTATGCAAGGGCCTTCTAAGATTAATATTTATGTTCAGAAATTAAAAATTGATCCCTTTGATCCTTTTTTATCAACTAAAAAAGGTTATCAAGAAGGAGCTTCAGAAGAAACACCAATAAAAGGTGGCAAACTAAAAATTAAAGTCCACATCCTTCCTCACCATAGCAATCTAACTCAATCTGAAATAGATGGATTTGGAGGAATGGAGGAAATTTATAAAGGTCAGGGCCTCTACATATACAGAGAGAATAGATTAATTATTGCTGGAGGTTGGATGGGTCTGTCGAGAACTTATCAACTTGGAAAGCTTGCGAGAATAGAAATTAATATTCCGTCAGGCTTGGATGAGGAATGGTCAACAGATGTTAAGAAATCATCACTTCAGCTTCCCTTAAGAATGAAAAATAGACTAAAAAAACTTATTCAAGATCCTATTAAGAAATCAACCCGGGCATATACCTATAGAGGAAAGAAAGAAGAAGCTAATGAATACTGGCAAATCATGGAAAACACAAGAGAGAAAACGGTTATATACCAAATTAATACTGAGAATAATGAATTAATTGAAGTGGCTAAAGATACTCCTAAAAAAAATATTCTAGGATTAAAAGAATATCTGAGAAATTTAGCAATTAATTTACCAATTAACCATATTCACTCTAAGGTTTCGTCAGATCCGAAATCTATAAGACAGGATGAGGTAAAGCTTGAATTTACAGAAGATCAAATCAATAAAATAAAGGAACTTTATAAATGGAACACTTAAAGCATCATGTAATAGGGATTAGAAGTCTCTTAACTGCGACAATTGATGTAAGTCAACCCATAGATCCAGATAAAATAGATCAAGTCATTGATATATGTGCGCCCTCTTTTCCTAAACCCTTAAATGATGAGGAAAGAGAGTACATTAAATTTACAATACACTCTCAATTTACTATTGATTTAAGTCACAAAGGAACGGTTCTTGGCAACCCTCTGGTCAAAAGATGGCTGGATAATGCGAAAACAGATATTGATTGGACTTATTGGAATGCTTATAGAGATTATCTCGCGAATGATCAGGGTAGAGCTGAGAAAGTTATAAACGAGAATGAAAAAATTATTAATAATATTTTAGATTACTCAGGTGATCCAAGAATTGAAGGCGAATGGGCAAGAAAGGGTTTGGTGATGGGCAATGTTCAATCGGGTAAAACTCAGAATTACCTTGGACTTATAAATAAAGCAATGGATTCTGGGTATAAAATAATTATACTTCTTGGTGGACATATGAATGACCTAAGAAAGCAAACACAAGAAAGAGTTGATGAAGGTGTAATTGGAAGAAGGTCTGCTCACATAATTCAGGCTAATTCTGCAGAGCCAGGAAGGATTGGTGTTGGAAAACACAGACCTCAAGATGTTGCTACTGTTACATCAACCGTTGGTGATTTTAATAAAAATACTGCAAATAACCTTGGCATTACCTTCGATAATCTTAGTGTTCCTATTATTTTTACAGTTAAAAAAAATACGTCGATCATGAAAAACTTATTTGAATGGATTAAGACAAAACATATGCTTGATCCTGAAGATGGAAAAAAATTAGACTTACCTCTATTGCTAATTGATGATGAGGCAGATTTTGCATCAGTTAATACCAAAGCTCATAAAGATGATATAACGGCAACTAATAGATATATTAGACAAATTATTGGTTTATTCAATAGATCTACCTATGTTGCTTACACCGCAACTCCATTTGCAAATATATTTATCGATCCTGAAACTGAAGATGAGATGTATGGAAATGATCTTTTTCCTAGTGATTTTATGATTCGGGTACCGGTTCCTAGCTCCTATTTAGGTCAAAATTTTTATTTTGAAAACCAAAATTATGAGAAAATAAGTCCTGTTGTCATTATTGAAGATAATGAAGCAATGATTCCTGTTAAGCATAATTCCCTAACCATGGTTGGTCCATTAGCGCCTAGTCTTAAAGATGCTATTAGAGCTTTTATTATTTCATGCAGCCTTAGAGATTCAAGAGGGCAGGAGAATGCCGATAAGACTATGATGATTAATATTACTCATTTAAATGCGTTGCAGATGCAATTAACACCAATGATTGAAGACTATTTAAAAGAATTACAAAATTCAATTGATAATATTATTGGCTATAGCTCAATTGATGCACTTAAGAACTCTTTAGTAAATGATTTTTTAAATACATTTAATTCAAAATTTGATGTAGATGAGTCTTTTGATGATGTTTTGAAGAATATTAGAAAGGCCATACATAAGATAAAAGTCTATGGAATAAATACTCAATCAAAACAGGTATTAGATTACTCACTATATCCAGATGGCTTGTCAGCAATCGTTATAGGAGGACATAAGCTATCAAGAGGTCTAACTTTAGAAGGCTTATCAGTATCTTATTTTGCAAGAAATTCAAAAGCTTATGACACCTTAATGCAAATGTGTAGATGGTTTGGCTATAGACCAAATTATGAAGCTCTGTGCAAAGTATATTTACCTATAGAATCAAATGAATGGTATACGTTTATTGCAGAAGCAGTAAATGAGCTATATGAAGAGCTTGAGATCATGAGTCTTCAAGAAAAAACTCCAAAAGAGTTTGGCTTAAAAGTAAGAGACCATCAAGGTTCCTTAATAGTTACAGCTAGAACAAAAATGGATACTGCTCAAAACTCTATTATAAGTATAGATATGTGGGGTCAAAGACAAAGGAGGCATAGATTTTTTAATGATGCTGAAATTAATAAGTCTAATTTAGTCTTAACTGAAAATTTTTATAAAAAAATTACTGAAAATAAAACTCCAAAATTTATTGAGAAAAATGGCTCACTCCTAGTTGAAGATGTGCCTTACGATGATGTAATTGAATTTATTGAATCAATGTCTTTAAAGGAAGATGATCTTGGTGATAAAGCTTTAATAAATCATATTGGGACAATGAAGAGTAACAATCTTCCTAATTTTAAAGTTTTAGTTAAAAGCATCTCAGAAGATAATGTTAGGCAATTAAAGTGGTCTGAATATAAACCAGAGTTAACCATGTTAGATCAATATAATTTCTGTGGAAATAAAATTAATTTGCAAAAAAGGAACTATAAATCTGATGGAAGACTTTTATTCTTTCCATCCGCAGAAGCAGGGTCAGGAACTGATGAAAAGGCCTTTATTTCAGACAATTCTTATAGAAATATTATAGAGAGCAAGAGTAACGCGCAAAATTTTTCATTCATAAGGTCTCCTGAAAGAGACTTTCCTGCCCTTATAATATATATGTTTACTCTAGCCGTGGTAGAGCCCTACTCAAGTCAAGACTGGACTTCTGAAAACCTTTCAGTTGAGATACCTTTTGATATACCGACTGTTGGCCTTTCAGTATCCTTTCCCGTGCTGGAGAATAGCTCAGAACTTTCACCATTTGAAATGAGAGAATTAAATAATTCATCAAAAATTTCGTATCAAACTAATCTTATCTATAGACAGCAGATTATGCCTTTTCATATGGAAGAAGATTACAAGGAAGACTAAAAATGCCAAATATAGAAAGTTTTTTTAATGACGATCCTTGGGAGAATATAACATCTCCCAGCTATCCTAATGGGCAGCGCCTGTATCAGAAGGACGATAGATTCTGGGTTTCAATGGATCATTCAAAAAGGCTGGTATTATTTGTGAGAGAAGCTGGAAAGTATGATATTAAAAAACTTCCTAATCTGAGTGGCATGGAAATTTCTGTAGATAGCGACCTGTCAGGGGAAACAAGATTAATTTGCACTTTGACTGAGCCAACTCTTAGAGATAAGTTTGCAATTGTTGCAAAAGATGTAGCTTATAGAACTTCTGCACTAGAGGGAGATCAGTTTTTAGAGGAATGTAAAACAAGAATTATTTCTTGGGCTGATTTCTTGAAACCATCAAGAAAAGGTTTGACCAAGCCTGAATGGTATGGTTTTTGGGGAGAGTTATACACCCTCACCCAACTTCTAAGTCCAACGATAGATATTTCAGATGCTATAAAATTTTGGATCGGGCCTGATGCAAAGAAACAAGATTTTACATTTAATAATAGTGCGCTTGAGATTAAGACTACGCTTTCTGGAGAGGCCAATGCAATTAAAATATCTTCTTTAGATCAATTGCACAAAATTACTGAAAATTTATATCTGATGCATTTACATATCAACTATTCAAACGATTCTGGAGCCCTATCTCTAAGGGATATGCATGAAATAGCAGAAAGTTTAGTAGTGAATGATGATGATACAAAAATGAAGCTCTTAAACAAAACAAGCTCACTCTATGGAAAAGCTTCTGAAGAGCAGCTTGAGACAAAATTTAATTTCATTGCATTAGAAACTTATAATGTTAATGATGACTTTCCAAAGCTGACTGGAAAAAATACTAAATCAGCTATTTCTGCAGTCAAATATGACTTAAATCCATCAGGCTTAAAATCTTTCTTAATAGAGCTAAATTTAGATAAAATTCTCAACCCTTAATAATTAACATATGACAGACATAGAAGATGAAGATAAAAATATCTTAGATAAAGATAAGCCCGAGCAAGTAAACATAGAACTTATTGAATTTAAAGAAAACCTTTTAAAGCAAGCAAGAGTTGTTGCAGATATAGATGGGCAAGTCGCAGAAAGTATATTTTTTGATGATATTTCAGAGCTATTAAGCGAAGCGGGTGTTTATGATGACATTCAAAAAGATCGATTTATTAATTCACGAAAAGGGATAAAAATAGATGGATGGAATTGGAATAAAACAGAAAGAATTCTTTCTGCAGTGATAACACAATTCTCAAATAATGAGGAACTAATAACGATTAGTCGAAGTGATATAGAGAAATTAGGCAAACAAGCATCGAAATTCATATTAAATATAAATGATTCTAAATTTAAAGAGTCACTTGATGTCGCTGATTCAGCACTAGAATTAGCTAATGAGATGGCATCATATCTTGTCGATGAGGGTATTGACGGTGAGGAAGGATTTAGACCTGCTGCCCATAAATTTAGAGTTATTATTCTAACAGATCATCTATTAAGCGAAAGAGTAAATCTTGGAAAGCTTAAAATTGAAAATATTCATGATAAAGAAACATTTTTTGAAATATGGGATCTTAAAAGGATTAGAGATCTTAGCCTTTCTGGAGCAGAGTCAGAGCCATGTGATGTAGATTTTTCGATGCTATGCCCAGAAGGTGGGCTCTCTACTTTACCTGCTAATATCTCAGAATCTGAAATTAGCTCCTATATCTGTGTAATGCCAGGAACAGTTCTTCGAGATTTATATGATAATTTTGGTCAAAGGCTCCTTGAAAGCAATGTCAGAACCTTCCTGCAATTTAGAGGTAAGGTTAACCAAGGAATGAAAACAACGTTATTGCAAAACCCAGAAAACTTCTTTGCTTATAACAATGGGCTCACCGTTACCGCATCTAAAATAGAACTTGAAGATAGATCGGGAAGACTTCTAATCAAGAAACTAGACAATATGCAAATAGTTAATGGCGGTCAGACTACTTCGGCTATATATTTTTCACCTCTCAGTAAAGGCAAGCAGCAAGGTATAGATTTTAGAACTATTGATCTAACTAAAGTTTTTGTTCAAATGAAATTGACAGTTATAGAAAAAGATGATGATGCTGAGATAATAAAAGCAAATGTTGCTAGATATGCCAATTCACAGAACGCTATACAAGCAGCCGATTTAATCTCAAATCATCCTATACATAGAGCAATAGAGCATCAAAGTAGATCTGTCTGGGCTCCTCCTAGTGAACTAGTAGCAATTCCAACAAAATGGTTTTATGAGAGAGCTAGAGGACAATATCAAACAAAAATTTTAGCATATAGAACTCCCTCTAAAGCTAGGGCATTTTCAGCAGAAAACCCTAGGAATCAAATGTTTACAAAAACGGATATGGCTAAGTATGAAAATACATGGCGAATGAAACCATGGGAGGTAAAGCTAGGAGCCCAAGGCAATCTAGCAAAAATTGGTCCTAAACTAATAAAAGAATGGGATGAAAATCCTAATAATTTTGGAATTATGTTTTTTAAAAACCTAGTAGCTAAAGCTATATTATTTAAGGCTACGGACGGAGCTATACTAAGAACTGAATGGTATAAAGAGAATACTGGGCTAAAAGCTGAAACCACTGCTTATACAATAGCTATTCTTATATATAATCTGGATAAACTGGGCTGGGCTTTAGACTTAAAAAGAATTTATGAATCCCAAAAGCTATCTAGCACTCTAGTTAACCAAATACTTGATTTAGCTAAAATAGTTAGAGAACAGCTACTTGATATTAATTTTAGAGATGGCAATGCCAATCCATCAATGTTTGCTAGAAAAATTATTGCATGGGATAAATTTAAGGAAATGCCTTATGAATTAAAGCTTATCAATAAGGATGATTTAATTACAAAAAAGGAGGCCATAGTAAGAGAAGGAGCAGATGCTCAGCTTAATTCAGTTAATGCAGAAATTGATGTAATGAAATTTTGTACTAATATATCTGATAAGGAATGGGGAAGTATCTATGAGTTTATGAAGCAATTCATAGATCGAGAAAGTCATCGCATGAAAATTCTTGACAAATTTTCAATACTATCGAATCCAACTATACAGAGACGTCTTGTCCTAGAAGATTATCAAGTTGCAAAAGAACTAAGAGAAGAAGCGATAAATAATAATTTTCAGATATCTGATTAAGATTTATTGCTGCTTTTTCTGACTCCTTAATTTATAATAAGGAATGAAATTAAAAGTTGGCGGACTGTTCTCTGGTGTTGGTGGTATTGAGCTTGGTTTTCAAAAAGCTGGTTATGAAATAGCCTGGGCAAATGAAATTGATCCTAAGGCTTGTGCAACCTACAGACATAATCATAAACACAAATTATATGAAGAGGATATTCACCTACTAAATGGTAAAAACCTTGAATCTGTAGATGTTATTGCTGGCGGTTTCCCGTGCCAAGCATTCTCGGTGGCTGGCTATAGAAAAGGCTTTGATGACCATAGAGGTAATCTTTTTTTTGAAATTATGCGACTTGTTAAGGAGTTGGAAAAGAAGCCAACTGTTTTATTTTTAGAGAATGTCAAAAACTTTAGCGGTCATGATGATGGAAATACTCTAAGCAGGGTAGCAAATATTATTCAAGAAGATTATGGGTACTCTTTTTTTTGGAAAGTTCTCAATACATGTGATTACACAAGACTTCCACAGAACAGAGAAAGAACTTTCATGATTGCATTTAAAGATGAGGCTAATTGGAAATCTAATCCAAAAGATACTATGAGCTCAAGATTTGATAAAAATTTTCCACCGAAAAAACTAAATTGTCCAAGCCCAATTAAGGACTATCTAGAAAGTGGTGAAATTGAAGATATTTTTTATTATCGGCAGGATAAGTATATGTATTCAGAGCTAAGAAAAGTAATGAAATCCCAAGATACCCTTTACCAGTGGCGAAGAAAGTACGTCAGAGAAAATAAAAGTAATCTATGCCCTACTCTCACAGCAAATATGGGTACTGGGGGCCATAATGTGCCACTTATACTAACTGATGATGGGATGCGTAAATTAACACCAAGGGAATGTTTCAATTTTCAAGGGTATCCTAAGAGCTTTAAATTTCTACCAGAAATGGCTAACTCTCACCTATACAAACAAGCTGGTAATTCGGTAAGTGTTCCCTTGATAACTAAATTAGCAGAATTAATAAAAGCTTCAATAAAATAGGCTACCATTTCTCTATATTGCCTTTTTTTATGGGCTTTAGATTAAATGGCTTTATCATTTGTTCTGGTATTATAAACCTAGGTCTCTTACCTTTTCTTTGCTGGTCCTTTACTGTCTCGCTTCTATTTACCATGATATTAGGAATAAGATTAGTATCTAGTTTATAAATTTCATAAGAGCCATCGAAGACTCTTTCTCTTCTTTTCTTACTATCAGCCATTTCTCTGAAAAAGAAAAAATAGATGTCATCATATTCAGATCTTGGGCCAAATGAAGAAGGTCCATAACTACTAGCGGCTTTTAGCTGAATCCTCTTATGATTTTTATGATCATAATGATCAAAGCTAGAGCTAGATCCAGATATGCCCTCAACACACCTTCCGACATTCATATCAATAGAAAAAATAGCTTCTGAGAGTGTCTCAGGGAGGTTTATAGTTCTTGTGCCTCCTGCTTTTATTGATAATTCACACAGATCAACCCAACAGTTAAACATTTTCTTCAACATTGGTTTGTCAGACTTATCAAAGAAAATTAAGTTATTTTCAAATTCTCCATCTGGGGTTTTAATCATTACTTTTGTTTTTTTCATATATAGTTCCTGAAAAATTTGATATCCCTCAAGTCTCCAGCTTGCACATAGTAATTATTAGCATCCATCGGTATTCTCCCATTTAAAAGTTGATTTTTTTTAATAATATGTTTTTTTTGAATAATTTGCAGTAAGTCAGACCTTGTTATAAAGCCAGGGATATCATATTTGTTAGTTTTAGAGTCTATCCTTATAAGCACGAAGAGATCATAGATATGATTATTTGAGCTAATATTTGGAATATATTCAGCGTTGTTATTCCAATCCCCCTCTTCTAGTAACATTAAATTTCCAAAATGCTTCGTAGACTTAACATTAATTTTTTTATTGTCTATTAAAAAATCAAAGCTATCCCATTGACCCTTTGGGTATGTTTCAAAATCAGGCTCGTTAATTTGAAAATCTTGATCTCTAAAAAATTCATGGAAAGCAACTTCAGCGAGCTTTCCTTGAAAAGCATTTATGAAGATTTCTTTTGAGCTTCTAAAATAAGATCCACCAGTTCTATGCTCTCTATGTTCACCTTTTTGAAGGATAGTCATGTTGTTAGCAAACTCTTTAGCTTTATTTATTCCTTCATTAGTTATTTGTGTATTAGCAGAAAAAGATTTCTTTTTTATTATTTCTAATGAATTAGGATCTGAGCTTTGCGAAGCTAACTTAGAAAAAACAAGATCATTCATCAAAATAACCTTTTAATATAATCTCGATATTTTGCCAGTATCTTTCTATCTGAATATCAAAATATTCTACCGCTGCCTTCTTTTTATCATTTACATTGTATCTAGCAAGTAACTTTCCATACATCTGCTTTGAATCATAATAATGCTGGAATGCCACATCATTCTTTAGTGAC
>MDTF01000314.1_pt1 | contig 11215 bp, 16 predicted proteins | sample 811191 | NCBI WGS metagenome assembly MDTF01 (sample SAMN05326649, study PRJNA326480) | marine metagenome | isolation source: seawater | place: Southern Ocean | collected 2011
TGGGATAATGCTAAAAAATATATAGAAGATGGTAATTTTGGCGGTAAAGGTTCAGACGCACATAAAGCTGCTGTAACTGGCGATACAGTTGGAGACCCTTACAAAGACACAGCAGGTCCTGCTATTAACCCCATGATTAAGATTACAAATATAGTAGCTTTACTTTTATTGGCAGTAATAGCGCACTAAAACTGTCTTTTACCTGACATTTTTTGTTTAACACTTTGAAAAAATTTACCCACAAAACTTGGTTGTGAAATATCACTTTCTGTAATTTTCTTTGAATATTTTACTGTTCTCATGTTTTCTTTTTTGTATATTTTTTTATTTTGTAGTATCCCATATTTATCAAATTTTAATTCTAAAATATTATTTGTTTTAAGAACATTTTGACCTAGTTTTACAAGCTTGCCTTTTGAAATAGATCTCTCAAAATATATCCATGTATTCTCACTGTTAATAGAAGTGGAATGAGGATTGCCAATTAATTTTATAACATCGTTTTTATTAGTTTTTCTTAATTCTAAAATTTTTTCTCTATTTTCTAAAAAATTGATACCATGTGCCTTATCTGGAGATTTTAATTGACAGTTATTTAAAATAATTGAAAAAAATATGATATAAATAACTCTTTTATGTTTTCTGTATACAAAACTCATTACAAACCTCTGTACAACAAATTGGTTGAATTATCACGTAATATTTATTTTTATAAAAAAATTCAATTAAATGATGACTTTGAAACTAGAATTAATCTAGTTTTTTTACATTTATCGTTAATTTTGATTATTTTTAAGGAGAAGAAAAAAAATTTTCCTCAAGATATTTTTGATAATATTTTTTTAAATATTGAGTACCACATAAGAGAACTTGGTTACGGAGACGTTGCAGTTAATAAAAAAATGAAGGATTTGTTACGCATTTTTTATGATATTTTATTAAAAATAAAAATAATTAATGAAAAAAAAATTATTAACAAAAACATCATATTTAAATATCTAGAGCCAAAAAGTGTCGATCGAAAGCAATTAACCTTGGATTTGACTAATTATTTTGAAAAATTTTATTATTATTGCTTTGAACTAGAGAACAATTATATGCTAAAAGGACAAATTAATTTTAAATATTAATAAAAAAAATGGCTGTACCTAAACGTAAAACAACTCCGTCAAAAAGAAATATGCGAAGATCGCATCATCGTGTTAAATCTATAAATATTGTAGAAGATAAAAAAAGTGGTGAGTACAGACTTTCACACCACGTAGATTTAAAAACCGGTTATTATAACGGTAAAAAAATCTTAGACATCTAGTTTTACAAAATCTAAATCATGGATAATAGAATTATAATTGCAATAGATGCAATGGGCGGTGAAAATTCTCCACATAAGAATATCGAAGGAGTTTCACTATTCTTAAAGAAAAACTACAAAAAAAATGATGTTTTCTTTAATCTTTTTGGGAACGAACATTTATTAAGTACAGAGCTAATAAAACATAAAATTCCAATTGATAAGTATAAAATTTTTCCAACAAACACTGTGGTCTCAGATGAAGAGACACCCTTAACTGCAATTAAAAATTCTAAAGAGAGCAGTATGTGGCACTCTATCAATTCTCAAATTTTATCTAATTCTAACATTACCTTGTCAGCAGGAAATACGGGCGTCTTATTTGTAATTTCTAGAATGTTACTTAAAACAATAGAATCTGTAAGCAAACCTGCTCTAGCAGGACTGTGGCCAAATGAAAAAAACATGAATGTGGTTTTAGATCTTGGAGCCAATGTAGAATGTGACGAAAAAAATTTAATTGATTTTTCTGAAATGGGAGCAGCCTTGTACAAAGCTTTATTTCCAAATGACACACCAAAAGTAGCCCTGTTAAATATTGGATCTGAAGAGATAAAGGGAACAGAGAGTTTAAAAAAAGCCTATGCAAGACTCAAGGAAATTAGTATTCATGGTGATTTCGAATTCAATGGATTTATTGAAGGAAATAAAATTACAAATGGCGAATCAAATGTAATTGTAACCGATGGTTTCACTGGAAACATTGCACTCAAAACTGCTGAAGGTACTGCTAAATTTATAACAGATTCTTTAAAGAAATCTCTTGCATCAACTTTATTGTCTAAATTTTCAATTATATTTTCATATTTTGCCTTTAAAAAATTTAAAGAGAAATTGGACCCTAGAAAATTTAATGGAGCTATTTTTTTAGGATTAAAAGGACCAGTTGTTAAAAGCCATGGGTCAACAGACGCGGTGGGTTTTTATCATTCAGTAGATTTATGTTATCGTATTATTAAAGGAGATTTAATGAATAAAATAAAAAATAATTTAAGCCACATCAATGAAGACGGCAAGTAGAGACAATACAACCAAAAAAAATATAATTAATAATATTTTTAATACGCTTGGTGTACCAGTTGTTTATGCCACAAAATTAGTAGATGAATTAATTTCCATAATAATTTTCACAGCATACACAAAAAAAAAACTTACGATAAAAAACTTTGGTACTTTTAGCTTAAAAAAGAAAACAAAAAGAATCGGTAGAAACCCAAAAAATAAAATTAGCCATGAAATTTTGGAAAGAAATGTTTTAACCTTCAAGGCTGCAGTTGAATTAAGTAAAAAAGTGAATGTTAATGTTAAAAAATAAATATCAATTATTGAACATTTCACAAGTTGCCAAGGTGCTTGGTTTAATAAATAAAAAAAGTAACAAACCCTTGACACACACTCTAAGATTTTGGGAAACAAAATTTAAACAATTAAAACCTACAATTTTATCTGGAAATAGAAGGTATTATTCATCAAAGAATATTAAAATTCTTAAAATGATAATTTTTCTTTTAAAAGAACAAGGTTTAACTATAAATGGAGCTATAAAGTTAATGAATGATCCTGCTAATAAACTTGACGAGACAAAAGCATCAAGTATAAATGCAGAATATTATAAAAAAAATATTAAAACTAAATCAAAAAATATTCTAGAAAAAATAAAAAAAATAAATGGCTAAAAAATCTCATATAAAGGTTAGATTAGTTCCAGAGGCAAAACCGAATAGTGCATTCTTTTACTATACAAGGAAACCCACGAAAGGTGAGAAAGTTAAAGATAAACTAAAAGTCAGTAAATACAATCCTGTAACCAGAAAACATGAAATTTTTGTAGAAAAAAAATTACCACCACATAGTAAATAATTTATTTTTTTTTAAAATTTTTATACTCATATTTAATAAAAACTTTAATCATTTCTTTCCAAATACTAACTGTAATCATAGGGTCTATCTTAGCCTTTATAGAGTTTTTTTTGATTTTTTTTAAAATAAATCTTATTCTTGCTTTATCTATTATGTCTTTTTTGTCTTTCTTTAATTTAATCACTTGATCGACTAAAATAGAACGTTCTTTAATGACAGCTAAAAGTTTAACATCAATTTTATCAAGTTTTTTTCTAATATTATTGAGATTCACGTTCTTCATAGCGACATTTAAAACACATTAAATTATTAAATAAATTATATATTAAATTCTTATATGTTGAAAAATAAAAAATACCATAATTTTTTTTCAGTTTGGTTAGTCGGATTAATAACACTAGTAGCTTTAATAATTGTAGTCGGTGGATTAACTAGATTGACTGAATCCGGTTTATCTATCACAAAATGGGAATTATTTGGTGGGATTTTTCCACCGCTTAATACCACTGAATGGAAAATATATTTTCAACAATATAAAGAAATCCCACAATATATTTTATTAAACTCAGACATGTCTTTAACTCAGTTTAAAGTAATATTTCTTTGGGAATATTATCATAGAATGATTGGTCGAGTTATAGGTTTGTTTTTTTTAATACCTTTTTTGTTCTTAGTTTTAAAAAAATTATTAAATAAAAGTTCAATAATAAGATTGTCTTTTATTTTTTTTTTAATTTTGTTACAAGGTTTAATAGGCTGGTATATGGTTTCAAGCGGACTAACTGAAAATATTTCTGTTAGCCACTACAGATTAGCTTTTCATTTAATAACAGCTTTTATAATTTTTTCATCGTTATTTTGGATTTTTATAAATCATTACAATGGAGTAAATAAAAAATTTTTCCAAATAAATCGAAATTTTTTATCTTTTAAATTTTTAATTTTTTTAATCTTTACTCAAATCGCTGTAGGCGCTTTAGTTTCCGGATTAGATGCTGGTAAAATATATCAAACCTGGCCTCTTATGAACGATGGGTATTTTCCAGATGATCAGCCCTTTAATAAATTTTTTAATTTAAATAGTCCAAGTTTTGTTCAATTCGTTCACAGAAATATTGCATATCTTATATTTTTTTTAGCAATTTATTTAGGTATTTTTATTTACAGAAATGAAATCTCAAGGTTATATGTTTCCTATGTAATTTTTATTTTATTGATCTTTTTACAAGTTTTACTTGGTATAACTGTATTATTTTCTAATATAAATATTTTGATTGCATCGTCACATCAAATTTCTAGTATTTTTTTAGTAGCGTCCTCTCTTTATTTATACCATCGCTCAATCTGATCTTAATATAGTGATTATTTTAACAATTAATATTTTTAAAATAGGTAAATTTAATTGACATTATTGATCTTTGTTAGTAATCATCGCGTAATTTAAATGACACCCTTTATTAAGAAAAAAGAAATTAAAAATGACTGGTATCTAATCAACGCTGAAAATGTTGTTGTAGGTAGATTGGCTGCTTATATATCAAAAGTTTTAAGAGGAAAAAATAAAGCTACTTTTAATCCTCATATGGACAATGGAGATTTTATAATTGTTACTAATATTGAAAAAATAAAATTTACAGGTAAAAAATATACTAATAAAATTTACTACAGACACACAGGTCACCCTGGAGGTATTAAGGAAAACACACCATCTAGATTGGCCGGTAAAGATAAAATTGATGAAGTTCTAAAACTTGCGGTTAAAAGAATGTTGCCTGGCGGTCCATTAGCCAAAAAGCAATTGTCAAAGTTAAAAATTTATAAAGGCGATAAACACCCACATGAAGTTCAGAACCCGACGATTATAAACTTCAAAGAACTCAATAAAAAGAACGTGGTAATTAATTAATGGACACTCAGCTTTCTCCAAAAACATCGAAACCCAAAAAAATCAAATTAGATTTTAAAGACAGCAAGTATGCTACCGGCAGAAGAAAAAGATCGATTGCAAAAGTTTGGATGAAAAAAGGCTCTGGTATAATTCATGTTAACGGAAAGATAATGAATGAATATTTCAAAAGGCCTGTTCACCAAATCATTGTATTGAGACCATTGGAGTTATCAGACGTTGCAACGGCATACGACGTTAGAGCCTCTGTTAAAGGAGGGGGTCTTTCTGGACAAGCTGGGGCTATCATACATGGAATATCAAGGGCACTAGTGCTACACGATTCTAATCTAAAAACTGCTTTAAAAAAAGAGAAATTAACAACTCGTGACTCAAGAGTAGTTGAAAGAAAAAAATACGGTCGTAAAAAAGCTAGAAGAAGCTTTCAATTCTCTAAGAGATAGATCATTTAAATTTCTTATTAATTCCAACGGTGATATAAATAATTTATGTCACAAAAAAAAATTAATGTTGTTGTTGCTGGTGCTACTGGTTTTGTTGGTTTAGATTTAGTTTATTATTTATCAAAACATCCAAAAGTTAATATTTCATATTTATGTGCCCAAAAAAATTTAGGTAAAAATATAAAATATTTTGATAAAAGAATTAAAACAAATGTTCCAAAAATATCAAATTTAAAAAAAGTTAATTGGACAAACGTTAGTTTATTATTTTTATCTTTGCCGAATGGTGAAGCGCAAAAAATAATTAAAAAACTGTTTCATCATAATCATTTAAAGTTTATTGATCTTTCAGCTGATTTTAGAATTAAAGATTCAAAAAAATATAAGAAATGGTATTCTATCAATCATAGAGCTAAGGAATTGATTGATGAATCTATTTATTCAATTCCTGAATTCACTAAAGATACAATAAAAAAATTTAGAATAATAGCAAATCCGGGTTGCTACCCTACATCGATACAATTAGCGTTACTTCCATTGTTAAGGAAACCTTTGCTGAACACTAACAACATTATTATAGACTCAAAGTCGGGTTATTCTGGCGCAGGCAAGGATTATAAATTAAAATTTCCTCATAAAAATTTTTATTCATCTATATTTGCTTATGGCATTCAAAACCACAGACATATGTCTGAATTAGATCAGGAGTTTAAAAAAAACTCTACGTATAATATAAAATATATATTTAACCCACATCTCCTTCCAACTTTCAGAGGAATTTTGTCTTCAATCTATCTAGAAACAAAAAAAAAAATAGGAATAGAAAAAATTTACTCAACACTTAAAAAATTCCACACTAAAAACTCTTTTGTCCATATGCATAATATTAATACGCCTATGGGTAATGGAAATGTACTTAATACAAATAATTGCGAAATCTCGGTTTGCAAAACAAGACATAAAAATAGAATTGTTATTTTTTCAGCAATAGATAATTTAGTTAAAGGCGCATCTGGTCAAGCCATACAAAACATGAACTTGTTATATAATTTTGAAGAAAATCTTGGTTTGAAATGAAGTTTATTTATTTAATTTTTCTTTTATTATTAATATCTTGTAGCACTGTTAAAAAAGATTATGTGTGTGGTGATCACCCATGCAAAAGTAAAAAAGAGTTTGATAATTATTTTTCAAAAAATTTAATTTACGAAATTAAGTCAAACACTAAAAGTAAAAATCAAAATATCGACCTAGTAATTGCAAACATGCAATCCAATGATGGAAAAATTAAAAATCGTATAAATTATAAAAAAAATAAACGATTAAATAAAAAAAAACAGGCTAAAGTAAAGAAAGCTAAAGTGTTAAAAAAAAAAAAAATTGAAAAAATAACGAAAAAAAATAAAATAAGTAAAAATGCTATAGAGAACCAGATAAGCAACAATAGAGAGCCAGATGCAAAGCTAGTTGCCAGAACTCCTCGTGCAAAAAAAAATGATATTCTTACAAAAAAAACTACAGAAAATACTTTAATTAACTCTGTTAAAACTAAAAACATAAAAAGCATATGTGACCAGTTTGAAAATTGTGATATTGACAAAATAGCTGAATTATTAATTAAAAAAGGAAGAGACAAGCCCTTTCCTAACATTACATCAAAATAATTTTAAATGATCAATCAAATGAATATAGTTATTGTCGGACTTGGTAATATAGGATCTTATTTCTATAACTATTTAATAAAAAATAAAAAAATTTTATTTAATAAAACTAATACAGTTCCAAATATCATTTTTGTTTCAGCTAAATCATTAGGAAAGAAAAGATCTTTTAAGATTCCTAAAAAACTATGGTTAAAGAATTGTTTATTAGCATCTAAAATAAAAGATGTTGATATTATTGTAGAGCTCATTGGTGGTTCGGAGGGAATTGCAAAAAAATTAGTTTTTGAAGCATTGAAAAATAAAAAACATGTCATAACAGCAAATAAAGCTTTAGTAGCAAAATATGGAAATCAATTATCTAAAATTGCAGAAACAAACAATGTAAACTTTGAATTCGAAGCAGCTGTTTGCGGTGGAATTCCAATTATTCGTTCTATAAAAGAAGGACTTATTGCTAACGACATAAGTAAAATCTATGGAATATTAAACGGAACATCAAATTATATTTTATCCTCTATGGATAAAAACAAACTCGAATATAACGATGCTTTATCAAAAGCTAAAGTATTAGGTTACGCCGAATCAAACCCTGCATCAGATATTAACGGTGAAGATGTTGCTTCAAAACTTAAAATTTTAACTGCCTTAGCTTTCAATTCATTCATTGATAATAAATCCATATTAGTGGAAGGTATTAAAAATATTGATCAAATTGACATCAATAATGCCAATCAACTCGGATTTAAAATAAAATTAATAGGCGTCGCTGAGTCAGATCAAAATAAAATTACACAGAGAGTCCACCCCGCATTAGTAGAAAAAAATTCTTATATTGCAAAAATAAATGGCGTGTTAAATGCAGTCATTGTGGAATCTGACCCTGTAGGTAAAACCGTTTTGCAAGGTGAGGGGGCAGGACCTGGACCAACTACTTCTTCTTTAGTTTCAGATTTATGTTCTATTTTAAGAGGTAACGTAAAATTCCCTTTTGTGCTGTCTGATAAAAAAAGACAATTTGCTACATTTGCAAACATAAGTAACAAAAAATTTTCCGTATATCTGCGATTAGACGTCAAGGACATACACGGTATTTTATCGAATATAACAAAGGTTTTGGCAACAAATAAAATATCTATAAAAAGATTAATTCAGAATCCAACAATGAATAAAAAAAATGCATCAATTGTAATAATTACACACGAAGCTAAAAGCTCTTCTTTTGTAAAAGCTTTATCAACTTTAAAAAAGAAAAACTATATCGTAAATAATCCTAAAATTATTAGAATAGAAAAAATTAATGTCTATAGATAAAAGCTTCTTAAATAAATTTATAAAATCTACAGAATATGCAGCTTATGGTGCCTCAGCTTTTATAGGTAAAGGTAATAAAATTTTAGCTGACAAAGGAGCTGTTGATATGATGAGAAATGAATTAAATAAAATTGATATGAAAGCTACAATTGTAATTGGTGAAGGCGAGATGGACGAAGCACCAATGTTACACATAGGAGAAAAAGTTGGAACAAATAATGGTCCTGAATTTGATATAGCAGTTGATCCGTTAGAAGGAACTACATTTACATCTAAAGGACTGCCAAATGCTTTTTCAGTGTTAGCTGTGGCGGAAAAAGGAAATCTTTTATCAGCTCCTGACACATATATGGAAAAGATTATAATCGGATCCAACTTACCAAATAATTTATTAGATTTAGACAACACAGTTGAAAAAAATATTAACTTACTCGCTGAGGCCAAAAATAAAAAACCCTCAGATTTAAGTGCCTGTGTTATGAAAAGAACTCGACATGCAAATATTATTAAATCTTTAGACGAAATGAAAGTTAAAATAAATTTTATCACTGATGGCGATATTGCAGGTGGATTATCAGTTATAGGAAACAATCCTATAAATGATATTTATTTAAGCACAGGCGGTGGGCCCGAAGGTGTTATCGTTGCAGCAGCACTTTCTTGTTACGGGGGTCAAATGCAAGGTCGCTTAATTATGAATGATGATGAAATTATTCGAGCAGAAAAACTTGGCATTACTAACCCTAAAAAAAAATACAATATTAGTGAAATATCAAAAGGTGATGTAATTTTTTGTGCTAGCGGTGTAACTACCGGTGATCTCGCTAAAGGAATTAAAAATTTTGAAAATAGATTTGAAGTTACCACATTAGCATTACACAAAAGCCAAGGAACAAATAAAATAATTACCAACACATATAAAAAATGAACTCAATATCCGTAAGTGGTAAAAATTGGATTTTAAAACAATTCAATTCTGATGATATAGATTTTTTTAAAACTAACTATTTTTTAGATGAGATTGTTGCCAAACTTTTATCTATTAGAAAAATAAGCAAAGATGAAGTAAAATTTTTTCTCAACCCCTCAATTAAAAATATTTTACCTAACCCATATATTTTAAAAGACATGGATAGAGCTGTTGAGAGGACTAAAAAAGCAATTATTGATATTGAGAAAATTGGAATATTTGGAGATTATGATGTAGATGGCGCAACTTCTACAGCTATATTGGGAAAATATTTTAGATTATTAAATATACCGTTTGAAATTTATATACCAGATAGAAAAAAAGAAGGATTTGGTCCTAATGAAAAAGCATTTTTAGAATTTATTGATTTAGGTGTAAATTTAATTTTTACAGTTGATTGTGGAACACTTTCGTTTGAACCTATAGATTTTGCTAAAAAAAAAAATATTGATGTAATTATACTTGACCATCACCAGTCAGAAATTAAATTACCTTCAGCACATTCAATTGTTAATCCCAATAGGTTTGATGACAAATCAGAGTTAAATTATTTATGTGCAGCAGGTGTGTGTTTTATGTTTTTAGTCGCTTTAAACAAAAAACTTAGAGATCAAAATTGGTTTTTAAGCAATTCAATAGAGGAACCGAATCTAATGAATATACTAGATTTAGTATCTTTAGGTACTGTTTGTGATGTTGTGCCTTTAGTTGGAATCAATCGTGCCTTTGTACGACAAGGTCTTAAGGTATTGAAAAAAAAAGATAATTTAGGATTAAAAACTTTAATAGAAGTTTGTAATATTGAAAGAAATATAACAGCTCATGAGCTAGGCTATGTTTTAGGACCTCGGATTAATGCTGGCGGTAGAGTTGGAAAATCTACCCATGGAGCACATTTATTGTTAAATCGAAATCCAAAAAATGCTTTTAAGTTAGCCGTAGATTTAAATACGTATAATGAAGAGAGAAAAATTTTAGAGACTGCATTGTTAAGTAAAATTTTGAACACAGATTATAAAAACAATACCGATCCTGTGATGATTCTACATGGTGAAAATTGGCACGAAGGAATTATTGGTATTATAGCAGCTAGAGTAAAAGAAAAATTTAACAAACCAACTATTATAATCTCTGTCAAAAATGGAATTGGAAAAGGATCGGGAAGATCTATTCATGGCTTTGATCTGGGCTCTGCTGTAATAGGTGCGGTACAAAGCGGTTTTCTCATTAAAGGTGGTGGACATAAAATGGCAGCCGGATTTACTATTAGTATGGATAAGTTCACTGATTTTAAAGAATTTATCTTTCGTAAGTATAAATCTATAAATATGAATTTAGAAGAAAAGAAGAATTACTATTTTGATGTGGAAATAGCCCCATCTGCAGTAAATATCGATTTTTTTGAAAAAGTGAACTTATTAGCACCTTTTGGATCAGGGAATCCAGAACCGAGATTTGTAATTAAAGACGTTAAGATAGTTAATAGCAAAATTGTAGCAGACAAACACATAAAAATCATTTTGATAGGCTCAGATTCCACTACATTGAAAGCTATAAGTTTTAATTCAGTAGAAACACCATTAGGATCCTACTTACTTAAAAGAAATATCAAACCATTCGACATTGCTGGTAAATTGAGTCTGAATGAATGGCGTGGACAGAGAAATGTAGAGTTTATTATTGATGATATTTCTGTTATTAAATAGCAAA
>MDTF01013259.1_pt1 | contig 11215 bp, 12 predicted proteins | sample 811191 | NCBI WGS metagenome assembly MDTF01 (sample SAMN05326649, study PRJNA326480) | marine metagenome | isolation source: seawater | place: Southern Ocean | collected 2011
CCACTAAGAGATGGAACTCCTTGGAATTGTGTTTGTATTAATAGTGATTATGAGTTGTGTGAATACTAATAATAGAATGTACTAATTCGAACAGAATTTAGTTATTTTTATGTTAATTTGGCCATCTGTCATCATCTTTTGCATCATATGCACAATTAGATAGCTCGGCATATTGACCAGTTTGAACTCCCCTGCAGACCCAACTATTGTTACGAGGCTGATAATCCCAATCATGATCATAATCTACTATGCTTGAAGAACCTCCTCCAGAATATTCACTGGCTGCAATACCAACAATTGCTGTACCAATAATTAAACCTATAGTTTTTTCAGCTGAAAATTCTCTTTTCTTATGCTTATTTGAATCATAGATATTCCCATCTTCTGTACAAGCTGAAATGAGTATAAATATTATAGAAAAAGAAATTATAATTTTGCGCATTAAATTTACTTTCTAATTTCATAATGGCGAATTGGAAATAATCCTGCTCCAAAAATACTAACAATAAAAGCTTTTAGCAAATTTTTTATTTGCAATTACTTCATCAAGTTCATCAGCTCCAATTGCTTCTCCTAATAGAACAGAGATTCCTTAGGTATAATTTGGTTTTCCCCATCGTATAATACTCTCTAAATATTACTTCACTAGTTTTGTAATGTTGATGTCTTAGGTAACAATTCTACTGGCATATTTTGAAAACATACAGGGCGTAAAAAGCGGCGAATAGCCATCGTTCCCACTGACGTGGCACCAAAGTTCGTGGACGCAGGATAGGGACCGCTATGAACCATACTGTCGCAAACCTCCACGCCCGTCGGAAAGCCGTTGGCGAGCAGACGTCCAGCCTTGCGTTCGAGGACTGGCATAAGTGTTTTTGCGTCCTTCAAATCGGCTGATTCTAGGTGCAACGTACAGGTTAATTGACCTTCCAAGCTGTGTGCGATTTCACGCATTTCATTCATATTTTTTGCAACAATGAGGATTGCCATTGGTCCAAATACCTCTTTTTGCAAGGCATCTTGTGCCAGCCAGTTTGCAGCCGTAGTGGTGAACAATTGTGGAACCGCAGTTCGGTTCCTGTTTTCTGATGTTAAAACTGCTTTCACACCTGATTTTGAAGCTATATGATGGCATCCCCGCTGAAAAGCTTCGGCAATGCCATGGGTCAACATCGTTTGAGGTGCTGTGTCGTTTAATGCAACCGCAGTGGTCTGTGCAAATTGGGTCGCTAGCGGGCCATCCAAAACAACGGCAACGCCAGGATTTGTACAAAACTGTCCAGCCCCCATGGTTATTGATCCAGCCCATCCTGTAGCGATTTCATCACCACGCATAGCGATCGCTTTGGGCATAATAAACATAGGGTTTGTCGATCCCAGCTCTCCAAAAAACGGAATAGGCTCAGGGCGGGCAGCAGCAATATCAAATAATGCGCGACCAGCCTGCAGCGATCCGGTGAAACCGACGGCTCGAATTAACGGATGCTTTACAAGAGTTTCACCAACAATATGGCCACCGTCGTTGACTTGACTGAATACGCCAGGATGCACGCCCGTTGCTTTTATAGCCGCATTAAAGGCTTGTGCGATTAAATCAGCGATACCAGGATGTGCGGGGTGCGCTTTTACAACAACAGGACAGCCTGCCGCGAGGGCCGCTGCAGTGTCACCACCAGCCGACGAAAAAGCCAGTGGGAAATTTGATGCTCCAAATATCGCAATAGGACCGATTGGACGCTGTATTAGGTGCAAATCTGGACGCGGAATCGGGGCACGCTCGGGCAGCGCTTTATCATTGAGGTAATCTAGATGTTTTCCGGTCTTAATGTGTTGAGCAAACATCCTCAGCTGCGAAATGGTGCGGCCACGCTCGCCCTCAAGACGTGCTTGTGGCAAGCCAGTTTCTTTCATGCCAGTTTTAGTGATCTCAGTGCCACGTGCGTCGATCTGGTTGGCTACCTCTTCCAGGAAACTAGCGCGTTCATCTGCAGTGCTGTACCCATAAGACCAGAAGGCTTCTTCTGCAGCTTCACAAGCTAGATTTACCATTTCGACAGTTCCTATTGCAAAGCTGTCTGCTAGACCACTCACGGGTTCGTTTTGATATTTTTGATCTGAGCCAAGCCATTTGCCAGCAACTAGAGAGACATTTTTGAACATATTAACTTCCTTTTGGATATTCTGTGAAAATGAGGCCAGCCTCAAGCAGCATGCGATGAGACACTTGGAAACTATAATCTAACGCACCGTCAGATTCTGGTATTGGGGGGGCAACAACATGGCTGATGCCTGACTGGATTAATGCACGTCCGCAATCGGCACAGGGAAAGCGATTTACGTAAGCTGTGCAATCCTGGAGAGACACGCCCATACGGGCTGCATTATAAATGGCATTGCGTTCGGCATGTTCAAACCAGAAGAATTTCTCACCACTGGCACGATCAAAACGAGATTGGTCGTCGGTTGCAACTCCGCGCGGCAAGCCATTGTATCCTGTGGTGCGAATCTCTTGGCCGTTAGGGCCCACGATGACGCAGCCTACATGAAAATTGCGATCTTCTGACCAGCTTGCGATGTGATCGCACAGGGACATGAACCGAGTAACCCAGATATCGGAGTTTGCCATTGCGTTACCCCTCAATTGCTATTTTTAGGGCCTGTGCGTCCACATCAGGTAGCGCCAGAAAGGGCGGTAGAATTGTACGCCAACGTGCATCTTGAGTGCGCTCAGCAATCAAGGACTTCACGTTTGCAATTAGGGCTGGTCCTGCAATGACTTCACGTTGGCGGGCAATTTCAATACAGGTATCAGTGGGCGGCGCCTTGCGCTGCGCCCAGACTTGTTCACACAAGGGGGCTGTCACATTGACCGTCGCAGATATACAACCGGCAAATCTGTCAGTATACGCATTTTTGAGTGCAGTTTCAGAACTTGGGAAAACGCGAAGCGCTGAATTAGCTATTACAATACTCCGGCAAAAATCTAGATCGCCCGATGAATCTTTGATGCCTGTGAACCGTAAAGGTGCTTGGTTTGCCAGGTTTTCAATCACTTTGACGGGGATACCAATCCCCGTCATTTGTGGGAAGTTGTAGAAATATATTTCAATTTTGCGCTCACCCAAAGCCTCGTGCAGCGCCATATACCAGCGGGTCAATCCTGCATCGGAGACGGGTGTATAATAATAAGGCGGCAGGATTAGTGCGACGCCATAGCCCAGATCATCCGCATGTTTGGTAAGTGCAATTGTGTCGTTCAATGAGGGTGTACCTGTGCCAACCATCAGCTGGCTGGTTGGGCAAGCTGTAGCCGCCCAATCCATCATCATACGCCGTGCAGCAATATCAAGCGAATTTGCCTCACCGGTAGAGCCAAGAATATTGAGCCCGTCGCACCCGTTCGCAAGCGCCCACTGGCAGTGCTTGAGAAACAAATCTTTGATTGGCTCACCCGCCTCGTTTATCGGGGTCGGAACCGCTGCTATAACACCTCGCATTAGATCACCTCGTTTTTTTGTTGGTAAAGCTCAGTAATTTGCGGTGGATCAATGACAGGGGCATTGCCCTTTTTCCACCCACCTGGTTCAATCAAACTGCCGTCTGTTGAGCGAAACGCTGCATCATTTAGCAAGATAAATGGCACTTCCTCGTCTTCCACCTCATCTGCATAGCGGATGGCATCGACAGGACAGATACTTTCGCACATTCCGCATTCTATGCATTCTGTCGGATGGATGTAATACATCCGCTCACCTTCATAGATGCAATCAACAGGGCATGACGTGGTGCAAATACCATCCTTTATGTCGATACAAGCACTTGTGATGACCAACGTCATATCTCAGTTTCCAGTCCAGATTGGGATACGCTTTTCAAGAAAAGCCGTCACGCCTTCATTAGCGTCTTCAGAGTTTAGAGCAGCAATAAGTTCAGGCGTTTCACGGGTGAATGCTTCATGCACTGTCATTTCTGGCGTTTCGCGCGCTAGTGTTTTGATTGCGCGAACTGACAGTGGCGCAGAAGCTAGAATGTCTGCAACCCACTCGTCCACTTCAGTATCTAGATCAGCCATTGGAACTACTGCATTGAGCAAACCGTAACGTGCCATTTCATGTGCAAAAACCTTACGGCCCGTCATCATCATACCCACAGCAATGTTACGCGGGATCAGTCGTTGCAACATCACCATGCCACCATCAAGTGGAACACGACCTACCTTAGCTTCGGGTAATGCGAAACGCGCCGTGTCTGCTGCGATGACGATGTCGCAACCCATCACCATTTCCAGGCCACCACCAAGCGCTAAGCCATTCACACGTGCAATAACAGGGGTTTTCAACGTACGTCGTAGGGCAATCCCTGAAAAGTCACCGCTAATGTGTTTCCAATAGTCTACACCACTTTTGCCAGTGTTATCTTTCAAATCGGCCCCGGCACAAAATGCTTTTTCGCCTGTGCCAGTCAATACGACGCAGCGAATATCTGTGTTTGCCTCGACCTCGTCCCAGATTTTGGCCAGTTGGCGGGCCGTTGCCATATCAATGGCGTTCATCCGTTCTGGCCGGTCAATTGTAACACGTGCTACGTGGCCTTGGATGTCAAAGATGATGCTCATTCAGCGGCCTCATTGCTCAGCCATATGGCCAATTCCTGCAATACTTCGGTAGTGTGTTCGCCTAGCTTTGGGGGCAAATGGCGTATTTTCATTGGAGCCTTGCTGAGATGAACAGGTGATCCAATTACGGTAATATCACCTAGCAAGGGGTGTTTGATTGGGCATAGCATACCATTAATTTCGGTTTGTGGATCATCAAGCGCTTCACCAAGAGATCTGACAGGCGCACAGAGTAAGTCTTGCGCCTCAAGCCGGTCCAGCCAATACGTCGAAATATTGGTTACAATTTTGTCTTGGAATGTCTTTTGCAACAGTGGTTTGTTCGCCCGCTGTATATCCAAAGTAGGATAATCTAGTGACATATCAGGAAGTTTTAGCGCGGTGCAAATATCTTGTAATGGGTTGGCTTTGAAAGCGCCTACCATCACAATTGCACCGTCTGCTGTGTCGAATACACCGGTCAGAGGCATTGCGGCCCAGTTCAGCACTTCACGGTGTTTGGACCATTGTGCAGCCTCCTGCATTTGTATTGCGATCATACTGTCATAAAGTGATACGCCAACCTTTTGCCCGGAGCCTGTTTTTGCCCGCATCAAAAGAGCGGCCAGAATGCCCTGCACTAGATGCATTCCGGCGGAATAATCACACAGTGTTGTGGGGTAAATAGACTTAGGAATTGACGGATCTTGCGTTTTTTCCATGACACCAGACATTGCTTGCGCCAGCACATCTTGTCCACCTTTGAGTGCATAGGGGCCAACAGGGCCATAACCCGTCCCTGAAGCGCATATAATGCGTGGATTTATCGAACTAAGCGCTTCATAATCAAAGCCCAAACGTTCCATCACACCTGCACGGAAATTATCAACGACAACATCTGCAGTACGTACTAGATCTAAGACCTGTTGACGCCCTTCATCGGACTTGGTGTTAATCTCAACGGATCGCTTGTTGCGGTTAAGGGATGCAAAGACAGCATTGTTCATAGCTACTTCGTCACTTTCACCAAAAAAATTTCGGCTGAGATCGCCTGTGTTTGGGCGTTCAATTTTAATTACATCAGCACCGAAATCGCCCAACATCTGGGTTGCACAGGGGCCAAGCATAACTTGGGTAAAATCGATCACCCTAATACCATCAAGGGGTAAGATATTTTGTGACATTTTTAGTCCTTCCTATTCTGCAGCAACGGTGTCTTGGATTAGCGCATTAGCCGAAGGTACATCACCAGGGTCTGCACCCTGGGCACGCATCTGTTTTTGGATAGCTTTATAGTCGACATCCCGAAGGGCAAGATCGCCGTTCAATGCCAATGCCACTGCTATTCCAGCTGCCTCACCCTGTGCCTGACAGGGTGGGATTTCGCGGCTCATTTTCTGAGCGTCGCTTTCCACGGAATAGTGACGTCCAGCAACAATTAGATTATCTATGTCTTTGGGTAAAAGGGCACGGTAAGGTGTGTAATAATCGCGGCCACGACATACGGTATCGTCAAAATAGCGGCGTGATTTTACGTCATTTTTAGTGACCACATATTCGCCCTGAAGCATCCGCGTTTGGCGCACGCCCATTTGCTCTGCTGCTCCTAACATTACGGCGTTTTCAAAGCCAGGGATGTTTTCCTTGGCAAATGACAGCAGGGCCATCATTCGGTCACGGCCTTCACATTCTGCCTTTACCATGTCTTCGACAGACATCCCATCATAGCCCGGCATGTGTGGGCAATTACACCACACTACACCTGGCAGTGGCGTTTTTAGCCACCACATGCCCCACGCGCCACCGATCACGCGGCGTGCCTCTCGGTCAAGTTTTTTGTAAAGTTCTGAGTCTGCAAATTCGAATGCGACGGCTTTGTCCGTATCAACATTGGCAATTCGAAACACTGTAGTCACAATGAACTGTCCTGTTGAATAATTAGCACCGGCGGCCACGCCTACATCCAGATCGCCAGTGGCATCAACCACATATTTGGCACGGATGGCTTGGCGGCCGAGTTTAGTTTGTGCAATCACGCCAGTGATTTTACCACCTTCGCGCAGCACATCAGAAAACCAACTGTGCGTGCGCAGATGTACGTTGGATTCACGCACCATATCAAGGCTGACGCGCTTCCATGCATCAGGGTCGAATGCTACGGCATGAATAATTGGTTGGGGCATCATTGCTTTGTGAAAATCTATGCAACCCCAGCGAGACCATTTCTGCCACATCTCCCAATTTGTTTGGCAGTCTTCGTTTGGTGGATAAATTGCGCCATCCTGCTTTTCCATACGGTCAATAAATTCGCTAACAACACCAGTTGTAACAACTTCATTTCCTTCGTTCACCATGTCATCCAGCACTAAAACCATGCCTCCTGATGCCATGCCACCCAGGTGATGGTAACGTTCCAGTAGTGTAACTGAGGCCCCGTTGCGCGCTGCCGAAATAGCTGCTGCGTGACCTGCAGGGCCGGCCCCGACGACAACGACATCGCAATCTGAAACGACTGGAATTTGTTGGCGCTCTGTCTGGACAAATGTTGTATGGCGATCTGACATATTATATCCTTTATTTTGAATCCGCGCTTACCAGCGGATAATTAGTTTTTCGGCTATCGTAACGCTGACAAACAGCAAGACTGATAGGCCAGATGAAATAAAGACGGTTGCGTAAAGAAGCGGCGCGCGAAAATTGAAGGTACTTTCGATAATTAATGCGCCAAGACCGACATTTGCGCCAATCCATTCGCCGACAATGGCTCCAATCACGCAAGTTGTTGAGGCAATTTTAAGGGCGGAAAACATGAATGGCAGAGAGGATGGTAGGCGGATCTTCCAGAATACTTCTGATTTTGAGGCTGATAAAATTCGGGCTAGTTCAAGTGCTTGTGGCGATACTGATTGTAGACCTCGCACCATGTTTACCAGTGTGGGAAAAAAACAGATCAACGCGGCAATCACGATTTTGGCTGTCATACCTGGTCCAAAGATCAGCACCAGAATTGGGGCAATTGCGAGGATTGGGATAGTATTGATAAACACGGCAATAGGAAAAAACGCTCGCTCCACCAGACGACTATGTACGAAGGCAATGGCGATCAGGACCGCGGTAAGATTGCCAATGAAAAACCCGGCCACACTTTCCATGAACGTCGGCCAGAAGTTACGCATTAAAAGTGGAAATTCGCGGTAAAATATATCTGCCACATCGGAGGGTGCAGGTGCGATATAGATAGGCACATTGAAAATTCTCACGCCAAGCTGCCAAATCAGCAGCAGTGTAATAGCTGTGCCCAGTGGGATAAAAATATTATACAATCGCTTTAATGTATGGCCTGAAAGGCGATAGCTGGGTTTGGCAATGGTGGTTTCTGACGTAGACATCAACAGTCCTCCAGAAGTTTGCGCAGTTGGCTACAATAATTGTTAAAAGATGGATCTTCGCGCAGCGCTATTTTGCGGGGCATTGGCAAATCAATATTAATAACATCCTTTACCCTGCCAGGGTTGGCTTTGAGCATTAGCACCTTCTGTCCAAGGAAAATTGCTTCAGGAATGGAGTGAGTGACAAACAGGATTGTGGTTCCAGTCTCTTTCCAAATATCTAATAATTGAAGGTTTAAATGATCGCGTGTCATTTCATCAAGTGCGCCAAACGGTTCATCCATCAAAAGCAATTTAGGCTGGCAAACGAGAGCGCGAGCTATCGCTACGCGCTGGCGCATTCCACCTGATAATTCATGGGGCAAAGCATCTTCACGGCCCTTAAGTCCAACCAGTTCTAATAGCTCGTGTGGTGTGCGATCCCCTGTTGGCAGTTTTATGTTACGCTTCCGTCCAATCTCTAGTGGTAGTTCGACATTCTTAAGTGCGTTGCGCCAAGGCAACAGAGTGGAGTCCTGAAATACAAAGGCAAATTCGCGAGCCAATCGAGCAGCCTCAGTGGATTTACCAAAGATTTTAACAGAACCACTTGCGGGTGGCACTAGATCGGAAACTAGGCGCAGCAAAGTCGACTTGCCACATCCTGACGGCCCCAAAATAGTATAAAAATCACCTGACTCGATCTCAAGAGAAATATTTCGGAGTGCCGTAAGTGTTCCAAATTTCACCGAGGCCTCAGAGATGGAGGCCGCAATGATGCGGCTCTCCTGTTCTTGTGTAAGACTTTTGTCTACTGCGTTCATCCGATCGTTGGGCGAACAGCTGCTGTAGCATTCAAAACGTCCAACGTCATAACGTCCTCAACCGCAGGTGCACCATTAGCAAATTGGCCTAGGTTTTCATAGATGTCTATTTGTTCCTGCCAATTTTCAATGGTCATCTGACCCCACCCATTTGCACCAGTTTTTTCGTTAAAACTAAAACCGAGTACAAGATCGACGGCTTTCATTTCGGAGTCTCGATCAAGGTTTGGATAGCGTTCGACCAATGCATTGACAGCGGCCTCAGGGTTGGCGTGTGCTGCGCCCCAGCCACGTGCAATGGCACTAATTGCCGCGGTAATTTTGTCGCCATTCTCGTCAAGAACTCTATCAGTTGTGTAATATGGGTTGGCATATAACTGAATGCCTGCATCCCAAAGCATCAAATCGACACGCTTATCGCCAAGGACTGAAAGCGCCCCAACATTGGTTTGCCAACCTGAGACTGCATCGACTTGTCCAGTCATCAATGCGCTCATATCGCCACCCATTACGACGATTTCGACATCATCCTCAGAGATGCCATTTTTGGCCAACATCGCGCGCATGAGAATTTGTGCGGTGCCCTGTGTTCCGATTCTTTTGCCAATTAGATCGCTGGGTTTACGGATTGGATTTCCAGTTAACGAGAAATATGTGAATGGATGTTGTTGGTAACCTGCTGCTACACACTTGATAGGTAATCCAGCTGAACGTGCCAGCATTAAGGATGGTGAGGAGGAGATCGACGCAAAGTTGTTTGCGCCTGACGCAACAGATGCCACGCCATCAACGTTTGGGCCACCAGGTACAATTTCCAGTTCAAGACCTTCCTCAGCAAAATAACCAAGTTTGTCTGCCATTACTTCGCCTAAGATGCCATTTGAGGCTAACCAGCCAAGTTGCATTTGGATTTTATATTTGCCAGCTGCTTGAGCTGGTCCGACAGACAGTAATGATCCGGTAGTGGCCAGTCCGGCCGCTGCACTTATTCCTGTAAGAACGCCTCGGCGGTTCAGATCGTGATTTTTCATATGATTAAACTCCCCATTATGTGTTGATTCTTCTAGTAACACTTAAATACTAGACAGAGGGGGCACGATGCGCATAGGGTAAATTCTGCTTAATAGCGATGCGTTTTAAGCATCGGACCTGAAAAAGGAGTATAAATGTGCATAATAAGTTCTTGATTTATTTGGATGAAGTAGCTCGGCAAGGCTCAATCCGAAAAGCTGCCGCAGTCCTTAATGTTGCATCATCATCAGTGAATCGTAAAATCATTAATATCGAAGAAAGTTTAGGGGTGCGCCTTTTTGATCGTCACGCGGATGGTGTCGAGTTGACAAGCGCTGGGGCTGTCTTGCTGGAACACTGTCGAAAAACAATCTATGATTATCAAAAGATTCTGGTACAAATCGAAGATATTAGTGAGCTGCGTTCTGGCCATATTCACATCGCAACACTGGATTCTGTTGCTCATAATTTGTTACCAGTTGTCCTCGAGCAGTTTTCCCGAGATCATCCAAAGATCACTTACACGATACAGACTGCACAGCCTGAAAAAGTAATGTTAAGCGTTGCTGATGGAGATGTGAATATAGGTATTTCTTTTTGCAACGATTTATTGCCGGGTGTTCGTATTCATTCTGAAAAGGCCACACCAATTGGAGCTATTTTACGTCCCGATCATCCGCTCGCAGAACGCGATGCATTGAATATCGAAGACCTTGTTGCGTTTCAGGTCCTTCGTTCATATGATGGACAGGGTGCCCATTCATTATTGATCGACGCAATGTCTGATATACAAGCTGAATTACCCTTACAGCTGGTTACAAATTCGCTACCGCTGGCACGCTCGTTAATATTAAAAAATCGCGGTGTTGGTATATATTCAAAACTTGGGTTTCTGGAAGAAATTGAACAAGGAAAGTTACGCTATATCACTATTCTATCGCCAGTTCTGAAAAGCCTGAAAATGGGTTTATTAACTTCGTCTCGTAGTAATCCGTCTCCAGCCACCCATTTAATGTGCCGTTCGCTTTCAAAGGCGCTCAAAGCGTTAAAATTGGATTCTTAATTGCAATTCGTTGCGTCCGTAGGTTTCATAGCCTCTAAGGTCCAGGTATTGTCAGACGAACTTAACGGCATTTTGGTTTGCCCTTAGTTTTTCTTAATGACAACATAAAACCGATTAAGGCACTTTAAGGCTTCACTCACCCCATCTTCACCAACCGCCTAGCCATCACAATAAACTTAGCATCAAAACGTTGCTCAGCCTTATATGCGCGCTCCTGAAGATGAAATTTTAGTTTATAATGGACCAGCCCTTAATGAGGCACTGTCAGAGGAAATTTGATTATTATCATAATCACTCACCATTTTCGAAAGATCAGCTTTATCTTTATAAAGAGTAATATCAATTTCTATTATGG